>Ga0325401_1002413_pt1 | contig 16600 bp, 14 predicted proteins | sample PopdelMetagenome_FD_205666 | JGI IMG/M metagenome (GOLD analysis project Ga0325401, IMG submission 205666) | Populus deltoides microbial communities from Bellville, Georgia, United States - Xylem-PdKOR-R2 | ecosystem: Host-associated > Plants > Phyllosphere > Stem > Wood/Secondary xylem | place...
AAACAAGATTCTTCTCTGTCTGACAGATTCCAGATTTCTAGGCGTAAGTTTCTATGTTTCAAGAATTCTTTTTTATTTTTTTTCATTTTCATTGGTTTTCTCTCATTCCCAGTTCCTCCCCTCAGGTTTTTTGCCCTTTCTCTCTTTGAATCTAATACAATAAAGATTTTTTTTTTCTTCTTGAATTAGATTCAGATTTAGAGCACCCCAATTCATTATTTTTCAAGAAAAAAGCCCCCCCCCCCCCCCAATTTATTTATTTAATATGATTTAGCAAGCAACCCCTTTTGTTGAATTGTCTCTCCCATTTTTATTTATTTGTTGTAAAAATGTTCTCTTTTTAATTCTCTGCAAAAGAAGAGAGCAAGAAAAGGAATCTTTTCAGATTTGGTCTTATTACTATATGCTTTTTTAGCATGGCATTGAAGTTTTTATTTGAATTTTAATTGGTGTTTTTTATTTAGATTTCTATTTATTCAAACAAGTTCATTTCTTTTTCATTGAATTCCAATTCTGTTTTTTTAAAAAAATAAAAATAAACTCAGGCACTTTTGAGTTTGTCAATTCATTTCAGACAACACTTCACTTTGATTTATGACAGTTTAAGGAAAACATAGTTTTTAGTTTCCCATTTATGTTAAATCACAATTTTTCTTTTAGTACCCGATTTTAATTGTTGTCTGATCTTATGCAGGTTTTTGTCTCTACTCTCTGTCTCTCTCTCCAATCCTTTCTCCTCAAGGTTGGAATAGCAAAACATAGTAAAGAGAGGAGAGTGGGAGAATGGAGTATGAGAGCAGCAGTTCGATTTGGGATGGAGTGTATTACTACCCACATCTGTTTGGAGGACTAATGCTAACTGCTGCTTTGCTTGGATTATCAACTAGCTATTTTGGTGGACTTGGGTACTCTTATTTGCCTTATATGTGGTCTGATCTGGGAGTTTTTTATAAAAAGAAGAGTGAGAAGAAGCGAATTCGGGTTTACATGGATGGTTGTTTTGATCTTATGCATTATGGACATGCCAATGCTTTGAGGCAAGCTAAGGCTTTAGGAGATGAATTGGTGGTTGGTGTTGTTAGTGATGAGGAGATTGTTGCCAACAAGGGCCCTCCTGTTTTATCTATGGAAGAGAGGTATTTTAATGCAGTGCTCCTTTCTTTTTTTTCTTTTTTTTAAAAAAAAATTTCCCCTTTTTTTTTGGGTTTGAAATGGCTAGACTTTGTTAATTACCATGCATTTTATTTTATTATGTGGAATTTATTTGCAAAATCTTGCTGATCAAGAAATGGAACTGGTCAAATTGTACTTCTTGAGGGCTACAGACCAGTTCATTCAAAAATCTCTTTTGTGTCTATTTAATTATAATTGCAATGGACTATTAAACATGAATAAGATGAAATATCCGTAGTTAGGCTAACTTTTAGTGGCAATACATTTACTGGACTGTATATGTTCCACGTGATCATTCTTCCCAGGCTGGCCCTTGTCAGTGGATTGAAGTGGGTGGATGAAGTCATAGCCAATGCTCCTTATGCCATTACAGAGAAATTCATGAACAGTCTCTTCAATGAGCATAAAATTGATTATATCATACATGGCGATGATCCTTGCTTGCTTCCTGATGGAACTGATGCCTATGCCTTGGCCAAGAAAGCTGGGCGTTATAAGCAGATCAAACGAACAGAAGGTGTCTCCAGCACAGATATCGTAGGTACTATTACTTCTCTTGAACAATCTCTGCAGTTGTTGGAAGAAAATTAAATATTGACTAGTTTGAAAAAGAAAAAAAAAAGATAAGACAATCGTAACAATATGTTTGGGGCTATCTATGAATAAGCTCTATTTTAATTTGAGTTGAGGGCATCTCATCAGTTCAAGTGTTTGATATATATATCCCACTCTTCCCTTCGTATCATTATGATCATGTCAATTGTACCGGAGACTTGAACTCATTTCATCATCATTTACACCAACAAAGATAACTTTCTTGTTTTATTTTTGCTTCTAATTGCTGCTCTACTTATTTGAATGTAGAGAGAATACTTTCTTCTTTGAAGGATGCAAAAGCTTGTGAAAATCATGATAATACATCATCTTTGCCCGGTGATGATCGTAAAGGAAGTCAATCCAACAATTCCCGTATATCTCAATTTCTACCAACATCCCGGAGAATTGTACAATTTTCAAATGGCAAGGTATCACTTGTTTGTTTTTCTGAATTATATTGTCAAGGCAGTAAAGCATGAATTTGTGACCACAAAGTGGAAATAATTATATATGGTGTATTTGATCTTCCTATCCAAATTTACTTATGGTATATGTTTCATACCTGCATTTCTTGTTTGGAACTGAAAGGGAAATTAAGGTGTTAATCAGATATCTTGTGCATGATTTAAGGGCATAAAATAAATTTTTTCTTGCTTTCATGAGTGTATGTGGATCTTATTTCCTTGAGTAACACTAATTGTTGTATGTAATATTAGGGACCTGGACCAAATGCTCGTGTTGTCTACATTGATGGAGCGTTTGATCTCTTCCATGCAGGACATGTAGAGGTATTATCAATTATCTGCAATTTACGGTCAACCTTTTTTGCAATGATTCTTGCAGTTTCAAATTCACAAGGAAAATGTTGTGATTGTATCTCCTTGTTGCCATGCCAAAACTCCAAAATACTTAATAATTTTCTAGACTGGTTCTATTGTGCATTGGCTTAATGCATTTAACATGGCACTATAGGTATACATGGCTCATTGCCACTAACCCAAATACCTGCCTTTAGCATGCACACACGGTGAAACTGGTTTGTAGCTCAAACTGACAATTCCAGCACTCAGGGCTGGGTTATGACAACTTCTGGTTTTTATGTCTAATAGCAAAATCAAACATGATTGGATCAGAGTTGATCCAATCAGGTCTGAATCTAGCCGAATGGTTTGTCAAAAGCTTTCAACAAATTTAATGTCACTGTCATGGCTGTTGGGTGATGAAGCTCCATCAGATTCATTACTTTTTTTTGGCATGTGATTGGCTAGCTTGTATCTCAAAAGACTCTAAAGATTGATTCCCTTGGTGGTTATCCAAGTGGATGCGTGATGCACACATTAATAGTATATGTCATTTACAAAATGTGGCTGTTTCCTTTATTGCTAAAGGTCAACCATCTATGAAAATTTGTTGAGAAATTTTTCTCTCAGATTCTCAGGAGTGCTAGGCAGCTTGGAGATTTTCTGCTGGTTGGGATCCACACTGACCAGATTGTAAGGTATATCGACTTGTTGCTTGATTTTACTTGTATACACTGTTCTTACCACACTTGATATTGGCAATGGTTTGCACTATGGATGTTTGATTGCACTGCACAAGACTGTATCTGCACTTCTGCTGTGTCAATATAGCAAAATACAATGAAACTTAATGTTGTTTTGTGCAGTGAACACAGAGGGAAAGGTCACCCAATTATGCATCTGCATGAACGTAGTCTTAGCGTACTGGCTTGCAGCTATGTTGATGAAGTTATCATTGGTGCGCCTTGGGAAGTTACCAGAGACATGGTGTGTTAATTGTTTCTATTTACTTCCTTTAGAGTGTTCCAAGTATTAGAGCCGCTGGGATGTGCTTACTCTAAAGCATGCAACTGACCTTAGTTTTGGCACAAATAATGGTTTATTGTTAATGCATCACACGCACATGCACATGCACATGCACACAGAGAAGGTGCTGACGCATGCCAGATGCAGAAAATTGATATGAAGCATGACTGACTAACAGTACTTACTCTCTTGAGACATGGTTCATAATTTGGATGATCGTTGTTGTTGTGTGATATCTAGTTCCAAAAAAAATCCTAAGGTCTTTCTTTATTTGCTTGATCAGGTCACAACTTTTAACATCTCCTTGGTTGTGCATGGGACAGTAGCAGAGAGCAACTCCTTGTTGGCTGTAAGCTAAATTCTTTGATTTCTCAGATTGACTCACTCATCTTTTCTCGCTTTTCACGCAACTTACTATGCGCATTAAGGGACTGGGAAATTGAAGTAAATATTTTTCTTTATGCAGGGTGAACCTGATCCATATGCAGTTCCAAAGAGCATGGGAATTTTCTGGATGCTTGACAGCCCTAAAAATATAACGACCACTTCAGTGGCCCAAAGGATAGTTGCCAATCACGAGGCTTACTTGGTATTCCTTAGTTTCTTACCATTGCTATACTTGAATGAGCTCAACGTGATTCTGTTTTTCGTTCTGGATTCACTTACCATTCATGCATTTTTGGACTGTCAACTGTCAACTAATCTTCGCACCACCACACATTTTTAAGAAATGGCCAGAGAAAATTAATCAAACGTCATTGGATCCTTGCTGAATTCACTCGGCGTAACTCACCAGTTTGACTCGTGATGTGAGCGATAGGATGGGCCTGACTAGTGGGACCCACCCATCCAATGGCTCACATCATCCAGTGAGTCAAACTGATGAGTTACAATCAGTTATTCCAAGGGATTTTCAAGTTTCGTTCAACCGTGAATGAGTTATCATTCGATTTCTTTGTTCTTTCAATCTGCTATTCAAGTTTTAGATCCAATGTCCTTGATTGTTTTCCTCAAGCATTCTACCTTTTAGGATGTTTTGTTTATAATTAACTGCTCCTCAATAAAGCTATGGAAGAGTTATAACCTTTCTTATACCTCCGAAATAGTTCTTTTTAACAATTTTAGGATAGTAGCATTGTAACCACAGCTCGCTCCATCATTATGTGATGTTTTGCTTGCAATTAACCGTCATCTTGAATGCAGAAACGCAATGCCAAGAAGGCAGAAAGTGAGAAGAAGTACTACGCAGAGAAAGTACATGTGTCAGGAGACTAAGCAGAGGGGCAGTTCCACCGTAGCTGGTTTCGTACAGTTATTAATGCAGTGCACCTTAACCATCATAGAGACGTCCAATCGGCCAATATACATGACAGCCCCATTATTTTTGTTTTGGAAGTTGGGAACGACAATTAGATCGATGTAGAAGACCCTCTGGAGAGGCCTTAGACGGGTCATTATATTTTATTCGTCACTTGTTGTAACTTACTTTCAGAATAGAACCGAACCCTCAATGAGTCAATGATGTCACTCTGTTTAAACAGTTAATCACATTAGGCCTTCCCATCTTTCAAGTTTCAAGCAAATTCATTTTGAAGTTTGAGCTCTTCTGGTTCAGTCAATTACTCGCAGAATCAAAATGGGGAGGAACTGTTTAAATAAGTAATTGGATTTGCTTAAAGAGTCAATGTTTTGCTCTGGTTTTAACTTGAAAACAAAACAAGCAAGATGAACAAGACGTGATAAGCCACCATTGAAGAAACATTAACTGGAAGAAAACAAGAATTTCCAAAGCATTCACCATTTTACTATTTCATCTAAACTTTCTTCTTACAATAAGCTTCTCATCTTGAAAAAGAAGCCCTCAAGAGTCTTCTCATACAAGGAACTCTCAGTCTCCAAGAACCAAAATAAAAGAGGGTTCCCAAAAAATAGCCAAGAAAACCAGAGTAACCCTTTCGAGTAGTCTCCCCACTCCATCATATATACATTCTACATTCCCCAGTTTCTGACCCTACTTCCACTGCATTCCAGATGAAAAACACTTGCAAAAAATGGAGGCAAATGATAAAACAACCAAGCCTTCTTTACTGGAACCAAGTAATAGGAGTTGGGTTGGCATTTTGAGCAACCTGTGGCATCATGCAATGTTGCTGGGACCACTGAGGGAAGCCATCACTCCCTGCTCTTATTCCACCAAATCCAAATGCCTGGTTCCCTTGTGCTTGCCCTAGCTCTACACTTTCACTATAATTGTTAGTATCATTGTCTTCTTCAATGTCCATTGTTGCCTCTCCCATTTCCTCAAAATCCATCAACTCGACAACACCCTCAGTTTGCGTAGCACTAGCATGATTATCCATCATTGCGAAAGCATGCTGAGCTTGAGAAGGAACCCAAGGCACCACAGCCATGCTATAATCCCTTCTTGCTCCTGCTTCTTCTTCTTCTTCTTCAGGTGGTTTTACTTGACCAGATTGGCTTGACCATAGAAACTGATCTGCAAGCACACATTATCTAATTTTAGCGACAACCCATCAATCTTTAACCATCAAATTCCACTTACAGACAAAAGCCCATCAAAGAAATTAGCTGAATCACTTACTTTTGAAGCCTGAAATGATGTTGGAATCAAGAGAGACTGAGAAATCATTAGGAGAATGATGAAGCATGTGCAGGTTATTAACAGGCTTGAATAAAACAATAGCCCTCTCTTCATTATCAGAAATTGATGATGATGATGGCGGCGGCATGATCAATTCCTCAATTTGCACTCCCTTGTTCCTTTTACTAATAAAACTACTACCGGTCCCTTCTTCTTCTTCTTCTTCAACAAACCCAACTGGCACCGTTGATCCCTCTTCTTCCTCTATTATTGGCGGTAAATCAGCACCCTAACATAAAAACAACACAAAACCCATGATTATTCTAGCAAAGAATCTCGAGTTCTCAAAACTAAAGGAGAGGATAGTAAGTACCAGTACAAGACGGCGAATCTTACGAGCAGGAGCGGATAGGGAAAAATCAGAGAAATCATCACTGACTTCATCTACTTCTTTTCTCTTCAACATCTTCACTGAACTGTCCAAACTGTTTGATATCTGTTACTTCGTTTCCTCTAGATTTTATTTTACTTTGAGTGGTTATATGGAGGGAGGGAGGAGGAGAAGGGTGGAGATGTTTCGATGGGTTTCTGGAGGGATCCAGAGAGAACAACTGATAATTGAGAAAGAAAGAAAGAAAGAAAGCACCGGTTTTTTGTTTTATTTACGGTTTTGCCACTCTGCTTCTTCTTCTTTTTCTATTCCTCTCTTTATTTTCTTTTTACCTCTCGAGGGAGAAATATGGTAGGGCACGCAGAGGAGAGTATAATAGTATGGTTTACTTGATGCATATAAAACAGCACAAGCTCTACTCGCTCAGAGGGGAAGACACGTTCGTCAGTGTGGAGTAGATAATAGATGACAGGGGGAAATTACATCAGTATCCTATAATTTAGGATATTTTTCATTTACCCATTATAGTTCGAAAAATTACAATTTAGGTATAAACCCTCGTATGAATCCACCATTGAAACTTCAAGAATCCCACAACCTAAACCTAATCTTGAGCTCTACTACTCGTACCATGAGGTGTTGAAAATTTATTTTAATTAACATGACCGAATTAATAAATTAATTTTAAAGAATAATTAATTTTTTAAAATTTAATTTTTAATTTATATTTTCATATTTGCTGGTTTTAAAAATATTTTTTTAAAAAAATATTATTTTAATACATTTTTAAAAAAACAAAACTTTAAAATACAACTTAAACACTCACTAAACCTATAATCAAGAGTCTTGAAACCCCTTGACCAGGGAGGATACATATACCCCATAGATTATCGGGGGAGCCCCTCGAATTATGTTCATGGTCAAATAAGAACAGCAGCAACCATCAGAAATTTTAGAAACAATAAATAAATTCAAGCGCTAGACAAACTACTTCAAGCATAAATGATTAAACACATACAGGTTGGTGGCAACCTCCAGAATGATTCTCGTCAACATGATCTGCTGTGAAGAAATCACATGCTTATTGCGATGAAAATTATACACAACTTTCATACTCCCACTTCCAAACCATATTTATACATTATGCTTCCAGCTTCTAGGGGAAACATTTATTGCCCCAACTATATCTGAAATCCTTGTAAACTTCTTTTCTTCAAGTGTTCTTTTCCCCCTTCCATACAATATGACTTGCACACATTGTTGGTTCCAGGTTTAGACAGTTAAGCATTGTCGTTGGGAGAGAGTACGAGGATGATGGAAGTATAACTAAGCATAGGGTATAGATTGGCCTCAAGGAAGTGAGAATACTGTTTAATTGCGAGGTCTCTTTCTGGGATGTCACTAGAAAGGAAATCAAACGGTGCAGGCTTGCCAGAGTCTACCAGGGGCTCCCATCTGTATCCTGGCCGTTCTGGCAGTGTAATGGTAACTGCCAAATGGCTAGCATTGAAGGCGATGTAGATCTCGCCCTTCACCGAGTCAATCTGGCTCAAAGCATATCAAGAAGTGATAAATCATATAAACCAAGGATGTCCTGAACTGACAATAAAATAAAAGAAAAGGGAACCATTAATGCATAAATTAGTTTGAGGAAGCAAAGTGGCAAGAGGGTGTATGCAGAAGATTGAGATCAACGGCAGAAACAGTAATAAAAAAATCCACTCATTCTGGGCAAGAACCAGCTATAATTAATATGGAAAACCTTGTGAGACTTGGAATTATTTCAGCAAGTTTTCCCTACTTCCATCTCCCTCCTGTGTCCTCAGTACTGTTTGTTATGCACGAGTCCCATCTTTGGGCTCTAATAAGTTCAACTTAAAATCATGAAGCACACGTTTGGTGGTTATGCCAGCACTCAAAATGGTCACAAGTTTTGAATGCATAGCCACTCCTGATATTTCTTTTTTCTTGTTCAATCACATGCCCAGAAAGTATAACAGCAAAAAGTGACATGCTAGTTGCAGTGAGAAAGCATACCAGTGTAAAGGCCACAAAACGGCTTGTTTCTGACCAATCTGGTGTTCCAGGATCATGACCATGCCATTGCAGCCTCTCTGCTGTTGGGAAGTCATTCAAGCCAAGGGACTCACATTCACTGCAAGTTGACTACTCATAAGATGAATCCGGGGAGAGAAACAAGTGAAAAGAAAGGCAAATGCATAAGTAGGGTTCACGTCAAGGATATACTCACTGGCGGAACTTGGTCACGAGGTGGCAAAATCTAAAGAAGTCTGATGAGGATTCTTCCTTCTTATCCCAGCGGAAGTAGTTAATCTGCATGGTAGTGGACAAATAGTGAACATAATCAACAGTAAGCTTTGATTAAGGATATGAGCATCTGAGCAGTGGTTGGGTGTAGAAAGTTACATAGTTATCATGGCAATATGTATTGTTGTTTCCCCCTTTTGTGTGACCATATTCATCACCCATGTATATCATTGGAACACCCTGGTCAGATAAGAGAAATGTCAATTGTTAAACCATCAGGCTAAAAGATATGTAAATGCAAGAACAAGAGTAGAATTTGAGCCTTACTTGTGAAACCATGAGACACAGGAAGAAATTTCTCATTTGTCGTTTTCGCAATTTCTTCACTGAAATGCTGGCAAATTCACCCTCCTATGTAATCATTTTGATGAAACAAAATGAATTGACATAAACCATGCGCTTTAATAGTCTAATGCAAGTACTAGGAAAAACAACAATTGCCATCACAAAACCTGAGAAGGGGAGTATGAGTAGCAGAAAGAGTTCTTGCAATATTTAACCATTTTGTCATGTTGCTCACTTACTACAGCAAGAAATGAATGCTTAATTCAATGCAAATGAACAAGTGTACAAGTTAGATAAATTATAGCGGTCTCTATGTGCCCTAAACCTCATATACTTGTGCATTCCAGATAAATTACATATGACATGGCCCAAGCAAAACCCAAGTACAAGCATAGAGTACTTGGTTTTTTTATTTTTTATTTTTTCAAGATAAAAAGCATAGAGTTTTTTTGTTAAGGTTAATACCTGTCCACAATTCCAGCTATTGTTATGATTTTCTCCATCATTGTTGTCTTCGCCATTTGCCAAGTTATGCTTCTTGTTATATGTCACTAAATCAGCCAAAGTAAAACCATCATGTGCACATACAAAGTTGATGCTGTTCCATGGTTTCCTTCCTCCTTCCTGATCCATTGACTCATTTAGAAACCACAAATTACAATGTTGCGGAATAGAATTTCAAAATAACATGCTCAAATGGATCATAGAGCAGAATATGCTCCAGGAATTAGAATCTATCTTGTGTTACATCAAGTATCTATGTCATATATTTAGTAGATTTCCCTTTGGACAGTCCAGCAACTATATCATTATATAACAGTCAAGTACGGAGAGTGCATTAAATGGTCTGGTAACTAAACCAAGACTATATGAGTGCAGCTACACATTACGAAATTGGTTACACGAAGAGGACACTTGAAATGAAAGGTCAAGAAGTAGTAGTAAATTACAGTTCAGTCATTCTCCTTTCATGTCATATAATAATATTCACATACCCAATTTCATGATATAAATCATTTTTGAGACAATGAATAGTGCACTGCAAATTTGTCATTTGGAGAGTACAAAAGCAAAAATGTAATTGCACAAGTAAATAAAAGAAAAGGTTCATACCAGTGAACAAGATTAATGCTGTCCAATAAAAGGTTAACAGAGATGAGAACTGAACAAAGAGAGACTAAAGACACACCTGGTATAAATTCGGGCTCCCACAGAGGCATTCAGCAAAAGCCCCAGAAAAACCATCCGTCCCCTTAATGAACTGCCGCACAATGTCTCGATACTAGAAAAAGAAACAGATTGTAAATCAAAACAAGCAAAAACTTGATAGAGATAAAAATGAAAATGCTAAAGTTAAAGTTGCTAAACTTTTTTCCTCTTGATAACAAGGTGAAAGAAATAGAAGCGGTATAATAGACTGCCTATGTATTTTGGTTATCCATGCAGCATCGCATTGAGAACCTTGAGTCACAAATTGGAATGATAGAATTGCCAATTTTAAATTCACACTTACCTTCCCATTCCATTCTGACCAAATACACCAATGGGGAAACATCCCAACTTGATACAATCCTCCCGCATCCCATGCTTCAGCTACAAGCTATCCAAGACATTGTGAGAGGATTTAAATTGATGTTGTGAGCTTAACTGATCTGAGCACACTTCCTGGGGAGCATGGAGAAAGAAATAAAAAAACATGTACCTTAACATCACGGAGTATGGGATCATTACTCATCATGTCAATCAATGGAGGGCTGCTGAGAGGAGTGCCAGTTGTCAGCAAGTCACCTTCTATGGGACTCCCGAATACATTAACTGCATCCCAGAGACTGGTTAAGAGGAAAAAAAAACTCATCAACATAAAAGTTGAAACGTCCAGTCTTCAACACAAGTGAACAAGAATAGGGTCTCCAGTGAAAAAATAGGTACAACCTACTACTTCTAGTCATAATAGAAGCAAGGTCAAAGCGGAAGCCATCTACGTGCATCTCTGTCACCCAATATCTGCAAGACAAAAATGAAACAGTGAGACCTGCTCATACCACAGTAAAGAAGAAGAATTGCATTTAAAGAATAACAAACATGAGAGAAAAACCCATAGTGTAAGCAAAGCAACAATAAAAGGCAATCAATTAAGAATGACAGAAGGAATAACGATAAAGCATACACGTGTTTAACAACTGGCATACAATCCTTTCACCCATAGAAACAGGATGAGGGACGAAACAAAAAGGCCCTCAAGATATGCCATTTCATGAAGCATTGCCAGCATTTAAATGCATTAAATAACATCCACAGCATTATCAACTGAAATAAGTAAAAAAATAACTTTGGATTTTAGGAAATTCCTTTAATCTATGATCCGAGGCTATTTTAATGGCCTCATAGACCATCAGCCATCCGAATTTATTCAACAGCGAACCTCAATAAGAGAAGAGGAAAAAAAAAACTCTTTAAGAATGCCTCACCACAAAAACCTCATGTGAAATGAAAACCTTCCACTTACCTTTGTGATGGGTGTTTACAAAGCGCAATGAACAAGTAACATGTGATCGAAGTAACTCACAGTTTTAAACCATGACCTTTACTTATGTCAAAACTAAATTCATAAGGTTCAATCAAGAAACATAACAAAGCCGATAAATATCTCTTTCTAGTTTGTCCATTCTGCTTTACAGATTAGCCAGAAATTCAGAATAGAAAGCTCATGCACTTCTACCTTAAGCAGTCCAATATAAATTGACGCACGATAGGATGGTTGCAATTGAATGTGTTGCCACAACCTGAATAATTATAGAACTCTCCCTGAAATACCATAAAGTAAAACTTAGCTCATGATAAATCACAATAATAATGTGTTAAGATAAAAGATATCACAAATTCTATCTTTTGAAAAGCATCCAAATTCCTATATTCTTTTTCCTCATTGGATTTCTTCAAACTATCGAGTTTCGCCATGTTGTGACAGAGACAACATAAAAACTCAAAAGTGGGACATGGAGACAGAACAGGTATCCATAAAGCCAATACAGTATAATAAATTCAAAAAACAAATATGGGCCACAAAGCAATGTTGTGATAGCATTTCAGCATATTTTCAATTTATTGTTAGATATTTAAAAAAAAAGAATAAAAAGTAATGGCTTCTTATTTAAGTGATGAACTGAAGAAGTATTGATTGCACCATAAATCTTAACAAATATGAATACAGACAAACTTGCGATATTAGAAGCATGTTTTTCTCCCACAAGAGGAAATTAACATATAGCAGCAATATGTTGGTATGTTTTGTAAAATATTTTGGACCAGAATGGAATTGCTACAATACCAAGAACTATACCTTAGGAGCAAGCATGTAATAGATACTGTTATCAACTCCTCTGAAAGACAGAATGGGACCTTTCTCATTTCCTTCCGCTGTGTGATTGAAAACAACGTCCATGAACACCTGCTCGAGTAAAATTAGAAACTAATATTTGATAAACTCACCAAAGACATGCTTTATCATATATCATAGTGCAGCAAGTTGTCACCTCAATTCCTCGTTTATGTGCTTCTCTAACAAGAAGCTTGAATTCATTAATTGCATCTCGGCCACAGTTCCTTGTGCCAGCAGATGAGTATCTTGTCATAGGCGAAAAGTAATTGACGGTAGAATATCCCCAAAAATTAACCCTGTAGAAGAAACTGTTGGTAAGCATCATATGAAATGCAATGCATCATTATGCTGTTCCTCAAACATCGTCAATCATCAATACTGTCATTTTATTTTCCAATAGGTGAAAGAAAAGGAAAGAGAGAAAGATAGCAAAAAAATTACAAACAGGAGAATAAGGGGACATCTCTACAGTCGCAATAATTTATCATTTTTAATAAACTAAAAAATCTTTGACCACTAAGCATTCAGAGGCTACAGGCAATCAAAGAAGCAAACTGTCAAAGATCTTGATGAACTCCAATTATGAAATTTGCCATACAAGGACTCACTTAGGAGCTGTTTAGTTATATAAAATGTAACATAGATCTTCTAGGAAACATTCATGAGCTAATAATCTTCAATAGTATCCCAAAGAAAGTCACTGACAAGAAGGAAATTATCATACTTGTAGTCACCCAAGACAGAATTGTAACTGTAGTACTCAAGCTCATTGAATTCATGGCATGGCATTAACTCTATGCAGTTGACACCAAGTTCCTGAAAAAACAGTAAATGGTTAATAAAAACATGCAGCTATAGATTACTCATAAGTGCACAATCTCCAGAGGTGCAAGTAAAACAAACGCAGCTTCAGCAAGACATTACACAGTTAAACATATCTGAAGGATCATACACAAGGTAAAATTCAAAATGCACTAAAAGAAGAATTTTGGAATCCATTAATTGTAATCACAAAAACAACAAAAATGAGGATTTTGTGCAATTATGAACAACATTTTTTCTTAAAACAAATGCAGAGAACTGCTCATGAGATAAAACATACGTCTTTGAAACATACCTTCAAATGATCAAGCTTCTCCACTACACCAAGGTATGTACCAGGGAATTCGGTCCTGCTTGATTCATGCTGTGTAAACCCTCGAACATGCATTTCATATATTATTAGATCTCTTTGTGGATGCTTTAATGGTGAATCTCCCTCCCAATCAAACTGAAATCAATGGCCAAATGCTTTAACTAAAGTTAGGGCAATAGTCAAATAAACAAGTATGAAACAGGTATCAAAATACAATTGGAAGCCATTTTCAAATTTAGCAGATTCCCTGTCTGCGAGTGTATAATAATACAATTCCTTGCTAATTTCTTTGTAAACTGACAAGTAATTTAAGGGATACTGCTTGGTAGTCCCTTTTGAGTAAATAATGCATCAAATTTACGCACACATTAAGTAAGAGAATTATGCCTCGAGTACCTTGTTTTCTGCAGTGGGTATCATGCAGGCCATTTGAGGCCATCGATTATCATCATGCCCCAAAACACCAAACTCCCCTCTGCTAATAACTGACTAGACAAATGAATAGAATATCAGAGCTCATAGCATTTGCTTATAACTACACAAAGCAAAACTTTATGAACAACACCAGATGATGAAAAAGGTAACGGAAGAAACTAACTTTTGCATAAGGGTCCAATACGATCTTAGAAGGATCATAGTAAAGTCCTGCTTCAGGAGAAAAGTTCCCATCAAACTTGTACCCATATAGCATATCTTTAAAATCTCCTTTCAAAAGCACATGCCAAACATCTCCAGTCTTGTTGGTCAAAGGATCAAGAAAAATCTGCTCAGTCACTCTATTCTGCATCAGCAAATGGCCATAAAAATAATCATTCGAGGTACCCTCAAATGAGAAACTTATTAAGCATGAAACTACCAGACAAAACAACTAAAAGAAAAATGACAACCACAATCATTCTTCACCATTATAATATACCCTCCACTATTTATTCACAGCAAAAACTCTTAAAAACGTTAACCTTAAACCAAGAAAGCAATCGACGATCAAATGAGCGTCTCCTATTCCATAAAAATGTGAACTTCAAAGTAAACAATAAACCTATAATCAAGAATCGAAATGGGTCTTCAACTCCATCAAAAAGTATGAACTTAAACAAACAACAAAACTACTACGACAATCATTCTTCACCATTATAATATAGCCTCTACTATTCATTTACAGCAAAAACTCATTAAAAACGTGAACTTCAAACCAAGAAAGCAATCGAGGATCAAAAGGGCGTTTCCTATTCCATAAAAATGTGAACTTCAAAGTAAACGATAAACCTATAATCAAGAATCGAAATGGGTTTCAACTCCAACAAAAAGTATGAACTTTAAACAAACAACAAAACTCTACTACAATCATTCTTCACTGTTATAAAATAGCCTCTACTATTCATTCACAGAAAAAACTCATTAAAAATCGTGAACTTCAAAACAAAAAAGCAATCAAGGATCAAATGGGTGGTTTCCAACTCCATAAAAATGGAAACTATAAAGCATATGATAGAGCTACAATCAAGAATCAATTCAACTTCATAAAAACGTGAACTTTAAACCCAATGAGAAAGCTACAATCAAAAACTAAAATGGATCTTCAACTCTGCTAAAAATATGAACTTTAGACAAACAACAAAGCTACTACCCAAAACCAAAAAAGGGTTTTGAATATCAATCAACCTCAGGCAAATCAGTGAGTGAAATCAAGCAAAGAGTAGCAGAAACTGCGTCGGCAGAAAATATAGCAAAATTGACACCACCATCACGAACTGTTGCACCAAATGGTGCAGGATGGCCTTCAAACACCTGAATTTTTTTCAATTTAGGCTCCTCCTCCTCCACCACTACTATAGCTGTATCCACTCCTTCACTTGCTGCTTTAATGGGAATCAATGCTGTTGAATTACTAAAAATGTTACTGCCAATTGTTTCTAAATTGGAAGTGGTAACTCTTTTTGGAGGATAGACTTTTGGGGTATTTTGGAAATGGGAAATGAATTTGGGGAGTTGTAGTGAGTGTGAAGGAGAGTGAACTAAGTTCATGTTTTTTAGTTTGAGGGGGGATAGAGAGCTGTCGCTGCTAATTACTGGTACATGATCATGAGTGGCAAGAAGTGGTACATTTTGGTGATGGTAGGCGGTGTGTGTTTGTTTGATTGGGACACAGAATGTCATATATCTGATCTCAAACATGTGGGGTTCCTACTGTTTATGGCATTTTCAGTTACCTTCGGAAAACTGAATCACCTGATTTGGTAAACTATCTTTTGTGTCAGCGCTTCGCGGCGATGCTGGAATAATTTTTCGCGCAAGAAATAATGTTCGTGAATCAAATCATGATTTGTTTAAAAAAAAATCGACATCTCGGGTCATAGATGCTGCCGGATCAAATAAAGTAGTTTTATTTCAATTAGGAAAAAATAATAATAAGAATAATAATTAGATCACATTTATATATAAAAAAATGATTAGAAAAACTTAAAGGAAAAATATTTTAAAAAAAAAGATAATAAACAATATATCTTAATTTACAACTTCTTAAATATGAAAAAATAAAATGTGGTAAAAATAACAAAAAGATTGATTCTGATCAACCTGAGTTAGCATAATAAACATGTAACCTCGATTATTAAGGCCGAGTCAACTCAGGATATCCCACCAAACCCGTGGCCCAAATCATGAGATTGGAATAAACTCAGTAAAAAAAATAAAGCCTTTTTTTAATTAAAAAAATTGTGTTAACTTTTCAAACTCGTTACCCCAATTATTAGACTTGAAGCACCCTATATGAAAAAAAAAACATAAAGTTTAATTTCTCAATCAATCAAATATTGAAAAATAATATTAAAGAAAGAATTTCAGTTATACAAAAAGATTCAAAAAAAATAAGAATTAAAAAAAT
>Ga0325401_1002415_pt1 | contig 16594 bp, 9 predicted proteins | sample PopdelMetagenome_FD_205666 | JGI IMG/M metagenome (GOLD analysis project Ga0325401, IMG submission 205666) | Populus deltoides microbial communities from Bellville, Georgia, United States - Xylem-PdKOR-R2 | ecosystem: Host-associated > Plants > Phyllosphere > Stem > Wood/Secondary xylem | place...
TTCTCCAAAGCCCATCTTCTTGGATTTCACCGTTCTTCTGTGGCACACTATTAGAAGACATTTTTTTTTAATCCTGCACGAAATCGTTAGCAATAAAAATAACACCTCACACACTCGTGTTTCACACAAATTTATAGGCTTTTCACTCGAATATGCTGCCTATGCCTTTTTCCACTCAAATTGCCTTTCTTTAGTTCTTGAAATCACTTAGCAACAATTCAGGAAAAAAAAAAGCAACCAACTATGTAGTGAATTTATAAATTTGATATAGACTCTAGAAGCAAGAAATTACGAAAGTAACAAAACAAAACTCGATGAAAAATTCATGAATAGCAATGCAAATTTGTACGAATAATATGACGATTTGAAGACAAGAAAAAAAATAATCAGAAAAGAGCTAAATAATTACGAATTATCAAGAACTAAGGATTTAATTCAAGAAAATTCTAGAAACTCAAGAAAATCAACTAAACTACCCAAATTTTCAAGAAACACAAACAAGACTACAAAAAGATTCACGAACCACTACTAACCAATTTCCCAATGATCAAGGTTTTCTCAAGCATGTATTTGGCCAAAAAAAATGATTTTTTTTATTTTTTTTGTTTTTTTCGGTGGCAATCATGATTTCAAGATCAAGCCTCCTTTTCTTTTCTCTTTTTTTTTTGATATATATATATATTTCAGCAAGAACAAAACAAAATCAAGAACTTAGGTTTGGATGCCAATTTTAATCAAGAAAGCATAAAAAAAACACTAACTTATGATTAAGTGTTCAACAAAGTAATAAAAAGTAAGATACCTAATTTTTTTTTAATTTTTTTTTATATATAGGTGGCCAAATCTATCAAGAATCAAACGAGAAACAATAAAGACTCAAATTGAAGGATATAACCTGTGATTAGATCAGCTCTGATACCAATTGATGCGAACCCTAGCGGAATTTAATGGTATTCGCGACCCCAAGATCAATCTAACCTAAGTTTGTTGAGATTTGAATGAGCTTATCATAATGAAAGACATGCTCTAAGGCAACAAGACTATAAACCAATTCAATCACAACGCCTAAACCTGGAGACGAGCAAAAGAAGTATAAATTCACAACAAAGAATGGTCAATTCTTTGAAGAGTTGAAAGTTCAATCAAGAACCAAGATTGAGCAACCAAAAGTCAGCTACAATGCTGAAAATATTATAAAAAGTTTGACCTAAAAATATTGCTAAAGAGTATTCAAACTCTAAGCCAAAACCCTAGTTTCCCTAATGGATCTCACATAAACCCAATTTAAATAATAATCAACCCAAGCTAAAACTAGCCCAAACTAATTAAAATAAACAAAATAAACAAGTCCAAAACCCAAACAAGTTGTCTCCTCTTAAAATAAATAAAGTTATAGCCCAACTAATTAAATAAGACAAGTTCGTTGTTTCCGTATTCTCTCTGGTAGCAGTAAGGTCCAACTTAAAATGGATGGTTCTCTCTCGTCTTAATGAATTAGAAGGCGTGCCATATACCGTTGTAAAGGTAAGGAAGTCTAGTTTCCAGCCCAACTAGAATCACATCAAAATTCCATCTGTAGCTCCTGTTATGACCAAAAGAGTAATAAAAGGTCAAACTGTCCTAATCTAGTCTTCTTCTCCCAATCCTTGTGTAATGGTCTTGGTTCCACCAAAAAGTCCCTCCTGAATATGACTCAGATTAATCAAGGCTTGCTCATTATTATTACAAATCCTCTTGAAGTCCACCTTAGACCATGTATCTTTAAGAAGTCCATTGAAAGCTTCTTTGAACTTCTTAGCACTAAGCCTAGTAACTGGATCAACTAGAACCTCCAATGGATCCTTTGATGGTTGGATCGCATCACTCTCTCCATCCCCAGTCAAATGGCGGATAACAGTACTCAATAACTCTTAAGTCGGTTCTTTTAATTTCCCATGATAACTGATATTTGTTTAATTACTTGTTACTTCTCTTTTCTTTGCATCTCTGCTACACTTCTTATTTGAAAAAGGACACCACTTTTAAAAAATTGAAAAGGACTTTCCCGCTTTGCCTCAAAATGCGATTACAAAAATTTATCGTGTGAGGTGTGAAAGATTGAGGTTGTTAATAAATCATGGAATTCCTGAAGATATTCGCTGGATAATTAAAACAAAGATCCGATTATCAGGTGAGTCTTCCAATTCTTTTATTTCATACAAGCCTAGGACAGCTAAAAGCACTTTTGCGAAGAAACGTCGTGCAAAACGACTGAAAGTCTGTCACAGATGTGCCAGATGGACATGTAATGCACAATGTTATTCTTCTATTAAATCTTTAGATGCATCCTAGTGGAGATGTGCATCGTGCAATTCATGATTTATGGCTCCATTTTCAGAAAGAACATGATCGACATAGTCTTAGGAATCTAAATAAAAAATACCATGTTTGTTAGTTTTTAAGAAAATTAGATGGGAAGCTTATCCCCGACCCATAGAGGGTGTTTAAGCCATTCTTGGACATAAAACCAAGGGAAGATATGAGCCATAATCACAACTACTTGTACATACACATGTTCTGACAAGAGAGAGAGAGAGAGAGAGATTCTAATTGGCCTATATATAGGTGATATGATTGCATTTTCCATTTTCTATCTATAAAATCTTCTCATCATTCCCTTAATTTCTATTAAATCCATACATTCATAAAGTATAGAAGAGTAGCAATGGCAGGTTTCTCTGGTCATCAAATAAAAAATATTTCTGTTTTTTGGTGGACCAGTCTTGGAAAAGAAAGGGAGTTTTTAGAATCAGCAAATGATCTTGGTCGGGTACTAGCTGAAAGAAAGATAGAAAGATTCATTAAGTGTATGAGGGAGGCAGTCCTGGGTTAATGGGGAGTGTGTCAACAACTGTATTTTTAGGAGGCAGTCAAGTTTTGAGTGTCATTCCAAAAGCTTTAGCCAAGGTGGATATCATCGGAAAAACAGTTGGAGAGGAACTACAGATCTTCTTAATGTCTGAAAGAATGACTGCAATGTTTGAACATGTTTATACCTTCATTACCTTACTAGTTGGTCTAGGTTTTTTTTTTTAGATCAAACCAGATCTAGGTTTAGCATAAACATGTAAATCATTTAATTGTAAGAACAATTAAAACCCTGACTCTGATACAAAATTTAATGTGGGACAATAAATAATAAGAATTAAAGCAAGAAAATAAAGAAGCTGAGAAGTGAAAGCAAAGAAAAAGAAGAATAGGGATTGGAGATATGCAAAGTCTGTAAATTTTTTCATTAATCATCAAAAGCTGTCTAACATTTAGAAAAGTAGGGTATAAATACTAAAACCCTAACTAGAACAAGCGTTTGGGCTTATGGCCCACTAAATAAAATACCCAACAATAATTAAATCAAACCCAACAAATAAAACCAAATTAATTAACCTTAACTAAAAGTTCATATAAATTAAACCCAAAAACATAAGCTAAAGCCCAATTTCTCAATGGTTTGGGCTATCCTCCATCGTCTATGATCATATGCGTGCGTAAAGAATGTTTCAGTTTTGGTGTCCCCATCAATTCTCCTGGGGTTGGAAGAACTCGACCCCGTTGAGTATAGGTCAAGGCAGCTCTGATAATGCTCTCAAAGATAAGGATCAAACTATTGTGATGTCTCTCTGATAATCCAAGTATAGTCTGAATCTGATCGTCGAGCCCATATACTAGGATTTGCTGAAGTTCATCAACCCTGGTAAAAACAACTTGTGCATTCAAAGTAGCATTAATATGTTCATTTTGTGCCAAAGATATGGATAATGAGGTAAGGGTATCAAAAGGAGCATCAAGGATAGGTTGTATTTTATAAATAATGAGGCCCTTCATGTTAAAAGTAGAGCTAATATCAAAGTTTAATGACAATTTAATGACATAATTATTTAATTCAATCATTTGCAACACTTTGAATGGTCTAGCACTACTTACTTGCAATTTATGATTGGTTTCTAAAGGACACCGTTCAGGTTTAATCTGTATCATGAAATAATCTCCAACATTAAATGCATCATGATACTTAAGTAAATCAGCTCGAAATTTGTATTGTTCATTACTTGCTTGAATTTGTTTCATGATCTTAACTTGCAAATTATGAACTCTACATGGTAATGAACTAACTTAGACATCTTATCGTGAGAAGATATGGAAAGGTGTTCTATAAGCTTCTCAGGTTTGTAATTATGAACATTAAATGATCGAGGGTGTGCAATGAGACAAACATTGTTTGAAACATGTGTAGATATGGTATGGACATGATTAAGTAAACTAGGATTATCTTCATCTTTCTTATCATGTACATGAGGTAAGGGGTCAGAAAGCTCAACATGTTGTTCTAAACTTATGATGTGCTGGACACCAAGTATGTGGGGTGAGGAATCAGGTAGTTTAGGAAGACTAATATCATGAGACTCTTCTAAGACCATACTCATCTCTAAAGGCGATTTCAATGAAGAGTTCCCTAAAACTTCCTCTACCATTAAAGCAGACATATCAGACTCTTCCCTAACGTCATTCTCAAGCTCACGTGGACTCATTGTATTAAGTCCCTCTTCTTGCACACCCTCGTCATCTAGGTCACTAAAATCTCCAAGATTAGGCTCATACACTTCAACATTACAATATTCATCTTTACCTATATCTTTATATTTTTGGATGACTAAAGGTTTTGAGGTACAATCTAAAGAGATATGACCAAAACCTAGACAATTAGTACACTTAACCATTGAACTCACCTTAGACACTTCATTAACAACTCGTTCGCCTTTATGTTTCTTATAAAGTTGGGAGTTACTAGATTAGGTCTGTGAGGTGGAGCACCAAACAAAGAATCACTACTTTTGAATTGGGACCTAATAGGGATACTATAAGAGTCTTGATGATTCTTCCACCTTCTTTGTGACCAACTTGTAGTCTTTAACTAAGGTATAAGCTTGGTCAAGGGTAGATATACCTTGAAATACAACTTCTCTTCTAAGATCATCTTTCAACCCTTTATAAAATCTATGCAAAGTTATGACTTCATTCTCTCTTATGAAACATCTCATCATGTAATCGTTAAACTGTGTTATATACTCATTGATAGACTTATTCCCTTGTCTTAGATTGTTCCATTAGTTTAAGAGTTTATTCTTATTAGACTGGGGTAGGTACTTCTCTTGAAGGTTTTGTTTTATTTGAATCCAATCAGTTATAGGAGGTTTACCTCTCATCTCTAAACAATCTTCAACTTCTCCCCAATAAGTTTTGGCTTCACCAATAAGCTTCATCTCAGCAAATCTAACTTTTCTATTATCAGACAGGTTATGTCACTCACATAATCGATCCATATCACGAATCCACATATCAAATATCCAAGGGTCATGACGACCGTCAAAAGTGAGGGCTTCTATTTTGTTAGGACTCAAGACTCACTCATCAAAGTCATTGAGTTTAGAGTAACCTAAATGATAGTCATACTGGTGGCACTCAGAATGGACTTGTTCATAATGATTATTCGAAAACTCTGTTGGGGCTTAATTCTTTTAAATATGTTGATCACCTAAGTTTGCAGTTCCCTTTAAATGGTCATAAGAGTATCACTAAAGGTTGAGTCTACAGTAAGTGTAAACTTAAGCTTGAACACTAGATGATCATGACACAAATGCATGCAACACTAACTTATAAATGGAACTGAGATCATAAATGGTTCTTGTATATAAAATCACAATACAAAAATAAAGCTAATTTTTTTATCTATTTTTTTAAACGTGGAGATTAATTAAGAACAAATTACACTAATAAAATTGTAAACATGTAATGCTAGATTCTTAAGTGTAAATGATTAACCAAACATGATGTCACAAGCAAGAACTCATAATTATCAAATAGAATAAGAAACTAGCTATCACTGATCAAAGAGGTTGATGAACAAAAATTAAGAATTAAAAATGCTAGGTGAGATTTTTTTTATGATTTGTTTTTTTGGCACAAAAGTAATATTAATGATAACTTTAAATGAAAATTGCAAAATCAGAGAAGGTAAAATTCAATAAATCAAAAGCTAGACTGATTCACTAACTATATTTGATGGAGGGAGCTGGAACTTGCTGCCGCTGACGTGGAGGAATAGATGATGTGGTGGAGTCTGCTGACATGGCAATAAAAGATTGCGTGGCAGATGACATGGCAGGATAAGCTGATGCGGCTGATGACGCAAATGTTGCTTTACCGTGCTGACGTGGCAGGGTTAATTATTTTGCCTGCTTCTGTTTCCTTCTTTCATACCTCTTATGATTTGTTGCCGCTGCTGACGGTGATGGCGCAAGAAATGGGGCTTCGTGATTCTGCTTGGGCCCGGCAGTGCGAGGGAAGGGGCTGTGGTGTCGCTACTGGACGGGGGCCTGTTGATGCGTTGATTCATTGTCGTTGCTGAAGGCAAAGGCACTGTGGATGGTGGCGTTGCGGCTGGTGCTACTGCTGGAGGGTGCGAGTTAGTGGTTGTTGCGGCAGATGGTACGTTGATTTGGGTTGCTGAAGACATAGACCTGTTGTGGTTGCGACGCTGCGAGTTGTTGAAGGCAGTAAATCTACGTGTACTTGTGTCTTGGTTGTGATCATTGGCTGTGATCAGCATTGATGTAGAATTGTCGATCGCTCTATGGGACTGATGTGTAGATCTTCTTGGTGGTGGGTCTGCTACTTGTGATTGGCTAAGGCGCCATTGATGGCAGGGGCGCCGCTGCTGAAAATCGTTGTCGTTGATGATGAGCAATGTTTTTTTAGATCAAAACAGATCTAGGTTTAGCATAAACATGTGAATCGTAATTGTAAGACCAATTAAAACCCTAGCTCTGATACCAAATTTGATGCAGGATAATAAATAATAAGAATTAAAGTAAGAAAATAAAGAAGCTTTTAGAGAAAAAGGTGAGAAGTGAAAGCAAAGATAGAGAAGAATGGGGATTGAAGATCTGCAAATTCTGCAAATTTTTCATTAATCATAAAAAATTGTCTAACATTTAGAAAAGTTAGATATAAATACTAAAACTCTAACTAGAACAAGCATTTCCACTAAATAAAATACCCAACAATAATTAAATCAAACCCAACAAATAAAACCAAATTAATAAACCTTAACTAAAAGTTCATATAAATTAAAACAAAAAATATAAGCTAAAGCCCAATTTTTCAATGGTTTGGGCTATCCTCCATCGTCTATGATCAGACGCGTGCGTAAACAATGTTTCCGGTTCGGTATCCCCATCACTATACATGAGATGTTTTTTGGCAGCAAAGAAAGTTTATTTAGAGTGTATTTTGGGTTTGGTTTAGTCCCTATTAATGAATATGGGATTAGGCCACATAGGCTCAAAGTTGGCTTGGGTTAATTAAGAGATGTTAAGATTAGATAAGATTTGTTTGGGATTGATTTCCTAATTCTACAAGGACCTAAATCAGCAAATTATTCTCCTAAAATTTAAGAAAATTTCGTTCATTATTTTACCTATTATGATGCGAACCTCGTGATCAGGTTTGATAGGAGTGTAACACAAAGATAACTTGTACCAAGGCACCAGCACTATTGAAAACGAAAACCCCTACCCAACGAATATTGATTTGTGAACGAGAAGTATAAGGATGATACCACGAAGAGAATTGTTATTTGATAAGTCATTTTTCAGTTCTTTAGAGAACCATGGAAGGGAGATTATCTTACCAACACACACACAAAGTGCGGCAAACAAGAAGTTTTATTAAAATCTAAATTGTCTAACTTATATGTTTAGTTATGCCTTAATGGACTCCGCTTTAGGTGGACTTATATGAGGTCCACTTACAATTGACCTAAATAAGTAATAATGACCCAAAGACTAAGAAGAAAATAATGAAAATAATAAGAATCCAAAAATTATTATCCTAAATATGCTAGAATCAGATTTGTCACCATTAAAAAGTCCCAAATAGATTAGGAAATCTGATCTGAAGGTATAATTAATTCTAAAGTCTTCCTTCCTTGTTGTAGCTAAGATGAATAAGGAATCCTTGTAAGAAAAGGATTCTGAAATATTTATGAATCCTTGCCACATTTGGAAACTATATTGCAGCCCATTAAAAATCTTTATAGAATTAGGTGATTCCCAAAACAAGCTATCACATCCTTTTATTCTAGCCAAATAGAAAGTCTACAAGTCAAAAGAAAGTAAATAACAAAATTCGTACAGCCTTTATTGACCAGTATTACGGAGCCTTTTCGAACTTCAATTGACCTGCAATTGTAACCCATGGTAAGAAAACATGTCAGAAGACTCCATGTAAAATTTAAGCTCGATCCAACGGTCGAATTGAGAATTATGACTATTGTTGTAAAACTAGACATTGCGCATTTTACGTCAGAATTTGAATCTGATTGTTTTTTCGTTACTCGGATCATATCATATTATTTAGGAAAATATTTGCCAACAAATGAGGAAGTTTCTTAGTCAACAAGGGATGCTAGGAGGGTTGTCAGATCTGATTTCCTAAACTAGAAAAGATTAATTATTTTAAGGTCTAGGAAGAAAACTAAATTGACATGTATAAAAGAGGGAAACTTTCTTCATTAATTTTTCATGTAAAACAAGAAAACTAATTACAACAAGGCAAGAAGACTTCAGAATTAATTTCACATTCAGATCAGATTTCCTAGTCTATTTAGACATAAGGGTGGCAAATCTTATTCTAGCATATTTAGGATATTAATTTTGGATTTTGATCATTTTCTTCTTAGTCTTTGGTTTATTATTATTTATTTGGGTCAATTTTATAAATGGACTCAAATCAGGCCACTTATAGGATCCATTAGGGTTATTAGAAACATTATATAAGTTTTTTGTATGCTGAAAAGCAGCACACGATGAGTTTATGGAATAAACTTGTGCGTTTGCATGATGCAACACGTTATTTTTGCTGTGACAAAGATCAAATCTGACTTATCAAGGTATAACTGATCTTGTGGCATCATTCTACTTCATTACAATAGTGTTGGTGTCTATGGGCAGGTTTCCATTGTATCACACTCCTATCAGACCTATTTCGGCTTTCCGGGTCCAGTAATCATGAGATTCGCATCAAGCTAGGTTGGTGAAGAAGGTTGGGTTGCTCTTGGTCAAGACAATGCTGAGTTGGAAGTGGTGAAGAGGTGGGCGAGAGAGAGAAAGGGGAGAGAAATGTTGGGCATATGCTAATTGGTTTTGTTTTTGTACCGGACATATGCTTTCTTAGCGCAGCACTTGTTTTGTTATCAAAATGTTTCTCTGATGTCTTCAACTTGTGTCATCAGCAGTTATGTTGTTTGATAAATTCCTTTGTATATATATATATATATTTTGTTAATTATGTATTTTGTTACAAATGTATGTTGTATATATCGATGTTTGAATGATTTTTATGTCCTGGGATTTCAACCACGCCTCAATGAAACAGAACACTGTTGAATTTAAGTTGGAGTAATCCATGTATTGTGATTTATTAGCAGAGATGCCTCCACACAACCTTGTGAGATATTTTCTTCTGCTTTATTTTTTGTTCTGTTTTTCCTTTTGCTGTAGTGCTTTTTTAGGTAAAGCTATACTTCTGTTGTAGTTATGAAATACGTTTACCAAATCATTACTCTTCTCTACCCGAGTCCTACTTTCTAACTTATCATTGAGTGGTGAAGACAATATTCACTGTTACTGTATCATAACGTGCAAAAAAGTGGTCAATTATGTTGAGACAATATTCACTGTTACTGTATCATAGAGAACTCGTTAAGCAGCAATTATATTGGATAGGTTAAACATAAGAAAGACAAGTAACTGATGGATTATGTGCACGAACATTTCACTGTATCTCCTTGTTACTAGTCTCTTGAAGTGAAAAACTTATGGTATAATTTTGCTGCCATTCACTGATAAAGAGTAGATGAGAATGATATGAGTACTGGCCACTCACTGTCTTGATCTATGATATCACCAGCATTCGACAATCTAGTCAACTTCGTACCTTTTCCTTCGCATTCCTACATATTTCTAGCATTACATCCTCCTCATAAGATATTTTCCTATGCAATTATATCTTCATGTCTTTACATCTTCATGATTTTATCGTCAAATCCACTGATAAACACTAAACAAATATCAATTAACCAAATGAGCACAGTGCAAACTTAATAGTAACAACTTGTTTTACAAATGGAAGGTGAAAAGGCCACAGAATCCTTCAATGAATGAATGGGAACAAATCCAATGCTCAACAAACCAATCAAGAGAATGGGAAATGGTTGCTTTTGGAGACAACAACAACCATCTTCAGGCCGACGACCTCTCTATCTTTCCACCAAGCAACCATGAAGGCCTTCAAATCCCAAAACCACCTTAGAATCGCAAACTATTCCTAGCCAATCGAGTTCAAGTGCTGTATGTAATGTGAAAGCTGAGGAAATAGCAGGGTCACACTTGAGGTCAAAAGTGGTGCGAAATGGATTCGTGAAGCTTTTAAGGTCTGGGGGATCTTGGATCGCTAGCAGAGTTCGTTATCATGTGATTTGTAAAAGTGGATTTTGCTCATCAGCCTCGCTTGCTGTATTAGTAAGCAGCAAAGGTGGCGAGAATGGCTCCTTGTAACAGAGAAAGGACCGTCTCATCCTTCTTATCAAAGAGAGAGACCAGGTTCCTTGCGAATTCAATCACTTTCACCTTTTTCTTGAAATTCTAATCATATTAGAAGTCAATTTGCTTTAGCTTGGAAACAGGATATTTGAATCTTAAGGCCTTGTTCTTATAGTTCAGTACTGTTAAGAACAAAGAATAATGCATGGGACTTGCATTTTAGCTAGAAATTGGATGCTAGAGTTCATAGGTGAATAGCTAATTCATAGGTAGTTTTTATTAGTTCTGCCTATTGAAGAAACAAACTCCATTTTGATTATTCCGACTCATAGTTAGCTAGGCAATTAACATACAAAAATGATGAATTATGTTTTTAGCGAAATAACACACTTTTAGATGTCATGATTCAAAACAGCAGCATATACTTGATCTCGCGTTCATATACTCGATCTCGCGTTTCTGAACATTGAAATTAATTAAATACTGTGGTTCTAAACTGTGACATCAATTTAATTCATGTAGCGTTTCTGAATGTGACATTAATTAAATTCTCAATTCTAAACTACAAAAGAAATTAAATATTGTTGTTCAGAACCGTGATATCAATTAAATTACAATAGCCATCTCAATCATTCCATGAAAATCCTAGCAACAAATTCCCCTGCTTCTAAATCTAACAAAAAATAGTTCTTATGATATTTATTATTTAGTCTGTTAATTTGACTGTTTGTCTGACTTCTTTCACAACATTTGGTTTATACTATTGATTGTCAATTCAACTTGAATACAGAGGCCAAATTATTCCATGTTGAATTAAATCATTTGTTTTATGCCTCTACTTTACCCAATAACTATTATACTTGTAAAATATCAATTGCACTCAATCTGAAACAGGCATTACATGAGTACTTTTTTAGAACATGATGAAATGATTCTGAAAAATTAGTTGTCACATTACCATACCGATGACCTCCATTATAACATAATGTCCATTTTTCTTTTGGTTCCTGTTCAAGTCATTATAGATATGTTGGGTCCAATTTACATATTCTTTAATACCACAAATTAAATTTGCATCTTGAAGGTTCACAACACATCTTCATCAAATTTTTTTCGTAGCTGGGTCTTTGAATTTATAATTGAAGTTGCTAAGAAAGTATTGTGCATATTACATAATAAGGATCAACCCAACACCATGCGTAATCATGTCAACGATCCATTGGAGGTGCCACTTACAAGAGCTAGGGCAAATAAGCTTAAAGAATCATTGAATGGGCTTGTTCAGAACATATGGAGCAAAATAGACCTAGAGGGGCTTGGAACATTTAAGGAGCATGAAGGATAACCTATAATTCATCTAATTCAAGTCCAAGAATAGCCCAATTCGTGTGGAACAAGGAGCTTATGTGTCCAGCTCCATACCAGCCTTGTTAGGCTTGTTTTTTTTCTTAATGCTACAAGGATAGAAATGCAGCAATTTATTCTCCTAATTAAATAAGTTAGCCAAATCTTATTTCTAAAGAGGGGAGGATTATTTAATGTCTTTCCTAAGTTAGAAAGGAAAGTAATTATATCAGAAACAAAGGAGAAAATATGTTTTCTTATTTGTCTAAGTTAAACAAGGAAATCCAAGCTAATCAAGAACATCAAAGGGGGCAGAAACACAAATTTTCCAAATCAGATTTCTTCTAGTTTATTTGGGACTTCTTAAGGGTGACAAATCTGATTCTAGCATACTTAGAATTGTAATTTAAGTTGCAATCCCTTTGGTTTCTAGGCTACCAAAAACCTTCCCAGTGGCCTATGATCTCATCCTTAAAATCGTCATCACCAATATCATCAACGTCCTCTTCAAAATCCTCATAATCAGCCCACCTTGGCCTTTCGGCCCCACTGTCATTGTTTGATTTCGGTTCAGCCCCAACCTTTCTCACATCTTGAGTACATGTTACAGCCATGTTTCCATGTTTTCCCACCTTCTCAAGTCTGTCACACACGTTCCCCATCACGGAATTCATTCTTTCCATCATCTTCGTCATGGTTTGCAATTGGAATTTAAGTTCTACATCGTGAGGGGGTGTTGTGTTGTTTTGATCTGATATGATAGTACCTGCAAAAATTAGTTTGTGGTAAAAACAATTATCCTCACGTCGCTCGTGTTTTGCTCAAACACTCTTAATATCCTCACACCTCTCTCTCGTCTCACCTTCTTGCGGTTCTTGCGAAACTGAAACCAACACCAAATAGAACCAATTTGGCAGCGCAATCCAAATATATATATATATATATATATATATATATATATATGACTCAAGTAGTAATAAAAACTAGAAAACAAGCAAAACAAAACTGCGATGATAGTCTTGCAAGTAGCAAGCGAGTCTATCTGAAATATGAACGAAACTGAAGACTCGAATAAAAACATAAATAAAAAATATGCAAAATCATGAAACATCACCCAAATATGTTGGATATGATTAAAATCAACTGCAAGAAATGAAAACAACAGAAAGCAAGCGAATTTCAAAAGTTGACGCAAAACAGACTCGTTTACAACGAGTTAAGTCCGAATTTGGAATCTAAAGTAAATGATGTCTAATTTATTTAAAATTTCAGATATAGTGAGATATCAACCCAAATAGACAGAATATAAAGTTTGAGTAATTTACGACAAGGTTTGATATACTGACGCAAAAACGTTATGAATCAGACCTGATTAGACCCAAATTTGAAACCTTAAGCAGACGATATCCAATTGACCCCAAATTTTATATGTGGTGCGATTAGGATCCCAGTAATTAGAGCATCAAATTTGAATTAATTCCAAGTTGATTTGATCTAATTTTCTCTTGTTTAGTTTTCTACGGCAGAATCCAATAAACGTCTTTTTGAATATTTTTTTTTTGCTTTTCTCTTTTCTTTTTTTTTTTATGCTACTGATATATTTTGAACAATAACAGAATGAAATAACAATTTTTTTTTATATGCCGCAAATTCAAGGAGAAGAAGAAATTGGATACTAAGGAATTTTTACGGAATCAACAAGAAACAAAAATTTCAGAAAGATATAACATTAATGGAGCCAAAATCTGATACCAAATGATGCGAACCTCGTGATCACGTGGTCGCGCAACCCACACGCAAAAACACCAATTCCCGAAAAGCCAAGTAAATCAGGTTTGATAGGAGTGTGACACAAAAATAACTTGTACCTAGGCACCAGCTCTATTGGAAACAGAGACCCCCACCTAACGCATATTGATTCGCGAACGAGAACTATAAGGATGATGTCACGAAGACAGTTGTTCTTCGATAAATTGTTTTTCAGTACTTTAGAGAAACACAGAATGGAGATTATCTCACCAACACACACACACACACACAAAGTGCGACAAACAAGAAGTTTTATTAATCTGAATTGTCTAACTTACATGTCTGGTTATGCCTTTATTTATAATAACTCTAGACTTAAATAAACCCTAATGGACCCCCCATAGGTGGACTTATATTAAGCCTACTTACAATTGACCCAGATAAGTAATAATAACCCAAAGACTAAGAAGAAAATAATAAAAATAATAAAATCAGATTTGTCACCATTAAGAAGTCCCACATAGACTAGGAAATCTGATCTAAAGGTAGAATTTATTCTGAAGTCTTCTTTCCTTTTTGTAGCTAGGATGAATAAAGAATCCTTGTAAGAAAAGGATTCTGAACATTTATGAATCCTTGCCACACATGGAAACTATGTTGCAGCCCATTAAAGATCTTTGGAGAATTAGGAGATTCCTAAAATAAGCTGCCACATCCTTTTAGGAAAAGAATCCTAGCCAAATAGGAAGTCCACAAGTCAAAAGGAAGTAAATAACAAAATTCGTGCAGCCTCTGTTGACCCATGTTTCGATGCCTTCCCGAACTCTGATTCACCTAAAATTTAAACCAAGGTAGGACAAGATGTCAGGAGACTCCACGTAAAATTTCAACTTGATCCAACTATCGGATTGAGAATAATGACGTAAAACTGGATAGGTGCACTTTTTACGTTAAATTCCGAATTTAACCTTGCTTGGACCGTATCAGGTTTTAAGGATGAGATCATAGTCCATCGAGAAGGTTTTCGACAGCCAAGAAACCAAAGGGATTTTGGGAATAGAACTAGGGTCCAATTCAGCCAAAAGGGAAATTTTTGTAGTGTAGGGGGACATGATGATTTAGATGGTGATTTGGGTTATCAAACTTAAAATACCTTCCATTCAAGGTAAGAACGATCCCGAGATGTATTTGTAGTGTGTGAAAAAGGTGGATTGGATTTTTGATTGCCATAACTATTCAGAGGCGAAGAAAGTAAAATTGGTGGTCATCGAATTCACAGATTACGCACTGATTTGATGGGATCAGAATGTGATTAGTAAAAGGAGTGGAGAGAGTCTAGTAGCGTCATGGGAGGAGATGAAAGTGTTAATAAGAAGGTGATTTGTGCCTAACCACTACTATAGAGATTTGTATTTGAAATTACAGGGTTTGAATCGGGTTTCTAGGTCTGTGGATGAGTATTTCAAGGACATGGAGATCGTAATGATTAGGGTCAATGTGATTGAAGATAAGGAAGCTACTATGGCTAGATTTCTAAATGGGCTAAATATGGACTTTGCGGATGTTGTAGAATTACAACATTGTGTAGAATTATAGGACATGGTCCATATGATACTACTATAAAATTACAAATTATTCATGTCATTGCCATTGTATGTGATACTACTGTTCACATCAGGAATAATAGTGCCACAGTAATGATATAACATAAATATATTATAAGAAATTCTGTAAAAAAAAAAAAAACCAATCGGATTATGGTCAATTGGATGTAATTTTAACTAGATTACATTACCTCAATCTTAATTGGCAAAATTCAAAGCAAATTCCCAAAATTTAATACAAAATCATACTTGACCAAAATTAAACATAATTTATGATATCAAATCTAATTGATATTTTCATACTCAATTGCATGAAATCAAACTCCAATTCATATAAATTAAAATAATTTAAAGAAAATACCAAATTCAGCAACTTATCAACAATTCAATGTAAAATGTAATTTATCATAATTTTACCACATTCATGCTCTATTGCATGAAATCATAAAGTGTAGTTAATTACATTATTAATTGATTCCAACAATTCATATAAAATCTCTAATTTGATAACTTATCCAAAATTAAACGCAACACGTGATTAATTGAAATAATTAATTCGTGGTTAATTTAATTTATTTCCATATTCAACTATATCAAATCAATCATAATTGATGGTATTCATAACTAACTTATCATTAATTCAACAAACCTTAAATTCACCCTAAACCTTAAATTCAACCTAAATAATTATTTCATTTCAACTAAACCAAATACAAATTCATAGCAATGTAGTATTTTTACCTTGCATATAGTACTAGAAAAAGGGTCGGGGGGTGTTTAAAGATAAAAATGCTCAAGGATACTTAGAGACTAGGATGGGTTCAATTTTTAGGTGTTTTAAGGGGAACAAAGTGTTTTGTGGGTTTTTTTGGAGAGATAAGTTTGGAGAGAGAGGGGGGCTGGTGCATCTATGTGTTCTTCGATCTGGGGAGGCATTTAGATTTCATGACATATCACGTGTTAGAAGGGCAGCATGTTAAGTTATCGTGCTTCTGAAGCACAACATGTTTCAATGTTGATCTTTTGAAGCGCGACAACTATCTTGTCGCCCTTGAAAATAGAAACATTTAGTAAATGTCGTGCTTCTAAAATGCGAAAGGATAAAAGTGTGTTATTTCACTAAATCTTTTTCAAATGGTGTTATTCAGCCAAAATTTCAAATGCCAATTAGGAGTCAATATTTTCTTTCTTTCTACTTGATAATTGCAAGATCAGTTTCTTTAAACTCACTTTGATGAGCCAACTCTTGCATGAGCCTAA
>Ga0325401_1002417_pt1 | contig 16586 bp, 11 predicted proteins | sample PopdelMetagenome_FD_205666 | JGI IMG/M metagenome (GOLD analysis project Ga0325401, IMG submission 205666) | Populus deltoides microbial communities from Bellville, Georgia, United States - Xylem-PdKOR-R2 | ecosystem: Host-associated > Plants > Phyllosphere > Stem > Wood/Secondary xylem | place...
CTCATTATTTGTGACCCAGAGCGTGACCCTCGAATAAAATATTAAAATTATAATAATAACAACTTTTATTTTATATTAATTTGAGTCATCCTGATTTGATCTTCATTACATGTGACCCAAATCTTATTTTAAATCAGGTTTTAAAAATATGATAATAATTTTTTTTATATTGATACATATCAATGATCAATCCTACTATTAACATGAGTCTTATTCCAATAGCCTGTTTAGAATTGTGATAGCGATTTATAATGCTTTTTGTTTAGAAATACATCAAAATAATATATTTTTTTATTATTTAAAAATTATTCTTAAGATCAATATATTAAAACAATTTAAAATATAAAAAAATAATTTTAACAAAAAAAAAATATTTTACATTTTGAGATAACGCAGCCTTAGTCAAATAAAATAAACAATTGGCCACTATATAAAAATGTAAAGAAATTAAATCATTTTCTACTTAATGGCGTCGCCCGGGTTCGAACCGGAGACCTTCAGTGTGTTAGACTGACGTGATAACCAACTACACCACGACACCTTCGTGATTAACTTTGGAGCTAATACACATAATACATAATATATTGCGATGTTTGAGCTTTAAAATCACCAATTGTAGTCCGTGTCCGTGATTTTGAATTCTCTCGTCTATTCAAATTTATAATTTAATCTCTAGAGAGAGAGAGGGAAAGAGAGAGAGAAGAAGAAGATGATACTAAGAACTCCACCGGCAAAGCGAGCAAGAGGAGGAGCCGCCGACGCAAATGCAAGACCTATCATCGAGAGCCCCCAATCGGAGCACCACCGCGATAATCATCTAGTTATCTACGAAGACAACAACACTCCGCCGCTCCAACACGAACAATTCCTCTGCACCTACCAGTGCCGCCAATTGGTCCTGCTCGCTTAACCACACATTTCTTTCACAAGTTCTGTGTATTTTATGTACTCATCTGCTCATCCATTCAATTTCAGGTTAAATCGGATTTTATAGACGCGTTGAGTAGCGCCGAGAAGCAAGTTCAGGATTACCAGTCTAAATTACAAGAAATCAATGAAAATTTCACCATATCTGGTTGCTACTCTCTTCATTATCATTATTATTATTATTATTATTATTATTATTATTTAATAATAATAACAATTATTTAATAATCTTAATGTTATTATTATTTAATGGTGATGTAGAAGGTGAGAGGAAGAAGTTTCGAGATAAATTGTTGCAGACAGAGCAACAACTTGCTGCTGCCAAAGGACGCGAACATGCTCTTCAGCAACAACTTCTTAAGGAAGTTAATGTTAACCAAGAAAGGTTCAAGAAACAGTTAGAATCACATGCTAACCTTGAGGTATGCAATCCCAATGCTTCTTTCTTTTGTTTTTTAAAAGATTTTTTTTTTAAAATAGAAATGAGGGATTTTTGGTATGTAAATTCTACTGCTACAATATGTTTGATTAACTAATTCAATTTTTTAGCCATTAATTCCTTTATGTTAGCTATCTAGGCAATCACCTTAATAATCGTAGCAATTTCTTTTTTATGAATTGTAATTTTCAGCATTGATTTCCATTATTATGAAGCAATTCTAAAATCACAATTAGGAAGAGTAAATTTTCTATTTAAATTCAGCTTTAAAAGTTTAAATTCTCATGGCATGGTCGGTACCTTCTTCTTTTGCCCTGTTTGCCTGCTTGTAGTATTTCAAACTGTTCCTCTTCTTTGAAAAAAATGCTCCTTCCATTTCTGTTTTAGGTTAAGCTCGAAAATGAAAAGAACCTGCGCCAGAAAGCTGAATCCTCAGCAGCTTCTGCTGAAGAGAAAGCAAGTGTTTTAGAGGGAAAACTTGGCCATCTTTCTGAAAGCATAGAAAGGGAGAAAAAGCGTCTCAATACTGAGCTTGCGCAGCTGAATAGAGAATCAAAGCATTCTGTTTCTAGAGTAAGGGCAGATGTAAGCATCTTAATTTGTGGATTTCCTTTTTATAATGGCTTAGCTATGACCCGAAGTTCTAGTTATCTTGCTCATTTTTCTTCTATGTAGCTAGAAAAAATGGAATGCAGGGCCAAGCATGCTGAGAAAGAATCAGAGCTGTGGAAGGAGCAGCTAGAAGATCTGAAAAGGCAACTTACGGAGGTTTCTTACTTTTATTCTTGTTTTTTCCTTTTTTTCTAAAAGTGGATTGTACTCATTGACTGGTGTGTTTAGTAAGCCAAGCTTCTACTCGGTGTAAATGATGGTCTGCATTAATTTAGAATGACATGTTTAAAAACCTTCCAGAATTCTTAACGTGCACTAGAGATATGATCACTTTTTCATCAAATCTTTTTATGGCCTTATCTTTTTTTTTTTTCAGTGCTCGCATCAAAGAAGTGAATTGGAGAAGAAATTATCAAGTTTCTCTTTTCAAGAAGGTTCTTCTACTGATAGCAACATTTTGGTTAAACATCTACAAGAAGAGCTTAGAAATTTTGTAAGTTTGGTTTCTACACATACCTTATACTCAGATAAAGGCTTTTGCTACTTTCAATGTCCATTACAAGTGATATGGTAATCTGCTGGTCATTCACCCAAGAACTGTAGATGAGTGGAGTTCAGGCAGGCTGAATACTTTTTTCTGTATATTGGCTTCTTGCTTGAAGTCGGTGCTATTTAAGATATTAGGTGAATGCAAGCTATATTCAACTCTGTTCTGCCATGGTTTCTTTATTACCCTGGTTGCTTTGACATAAAACTCACATGTATTTGCGCTAAGAAAACTAGAAACTCAAGAAATGACTTTCATTTCTGCATGCAGTTGGGATGAATAATTTGGGAAGTTCAGCTCTTGTGTTCTGGTGGAAACGTAGTTTGTTTGGTGGTGTTTTTGTCTTCTATTCTGGTGTATTTATGTTTTGCTGCTGAAATTTGATTTTGAAAGTCCACTTTATGGTTTTTTGGGTAGCAGCAGCAGTAAATTTTTTGCTGGAAGTTCATGGAATTGTATGAAGTGGTGTTTAGGTGTTAGTTGACATGGGATTTGAATACAAAATAATTATTTTTTAAAGGCATGTTACCAATTAAGTAAGGCTGACATTTTGATGAGGAGATAGTCATTGTAAACATGGTTGTAAATCTAAGATATTTCATACTGGTTCTGAAAACAAAGCATGGAACTCCTATTTCATCTTGCTGTCAATTGAGCCTCATCAAGAATATCTTCGCCAAATACCAGCAGAAACATCTTGGTCATCTCCAGTGCACGCCTTAAAGTTTTCCGTCAAGGAAAATTCTGTACTTTATGTTGTTTTGCGAACATCCAAACTAGAAATCAAGAATAATAATGTTATCCGTCCTACTAACCATTAATTCACATGCGAATTCTTGCCCTACAAGGATTGTCACTGTAATAAATAATAATTGCCTTTTCTTTTCTTTTGCAATTTTAGAGTGAATCTCTGTTTTACATTTTTCTTTGTTATCCAAGTGATTGCTAAGTATAATTGATACATATTTTTTTTGAAGATATAATTGACATGTGTTGAATTATGTATGAAGTTGAATTTGATCTGTGTATATTTATTTGAATTAAGATAATAGTATGGTATTGTGGATTCTCTCTCTCTCTCTCTTCCCTCTGTGTGTGCGCGCGTGTGCTTGCTTAATCTAATTTTAAGTTTTTGTTAAATATTTGGAGGCCATCTAAGTTTGATAAGTGTTTTAAAGAGCAAAATATTTTTGTTGTATTGAATATGCACACAAACCATATGCTTTTGCAGAAACTCTGGAATGGAGCACTTAATCCTCTGGCACCAAGATATCTCATACCAATTGAAAATTCGGAATGGTTTCCGAAATGGTATTGAAAACTATGATTGTAAAAAGTATAGCATTCTATATTGCCCACAAATGCACTCACTTATATAGGGTTACATTATGGCATTAAGTGTGCATCCAGCTCACATGAAGTAGCAATGCTGGGTGTATGCTAGATATTTTGAGCCAAAACTTAGAATAAAAGAGATTTGAAATATCTATATCCATGAAGATGGAAATATTCCAGTGAATGTGAAATATTGTATGCTGGTTGAAATGTTGAATATCCCTATCTCTCTAATTATCAACTATGAGTAATTTCGGGTGTTGGCTACACCAGGTGACATAGGTGTCTTAATATCGAGGATCTCACATCATATATTTACAGCATGCTGCTGATCATTTCTCTTTCCATGAATCCTTTTTCTTATCGCTAGGTGATTTATCAATGTTCGACATTTTATAGGAGACTGAAGTGAGGGAAGCAAGAAAGATAAGATCTTCCCATGAAAGCATTGAGTTATTGAAGGAGAAATTGCTGGAAGAAAAGGGCCGCAGAGAAAGAGCAGAGTCAGAGTCATCTAAGTTACTAGAATTTGAGTTAAATATGAAGAAGCTGGAGGATGAGATGTCTTCTTGGAAGTTAGCAATAGAGGATATTCCTGGTGTGTCATCTTATGATGATATACCTGTTAAATTTGCAGCATTACAGAAGTATGTTTATTCTTTTAGCTTGTTGGTTTCAATTGCTTCATTATTTAAGTCTGCCGTTAAGCCTGAAGGTTGCCTGCATGTGGAAATATTGACACCCGACTTTTTGATTTTCTTTTTCCTTTTTAAAAGATTTTGTCAGGGAGGGTGTTTTCTGGTGTAAGGTTGAGTTTCTTTCCATTCTATCAGTACTTCATAAAGCATCTTTATTAGTTCGAAGCGATGCTCTTTCTTTACAAAATCTATGGTGTGAAATAGTTCGTTACCTGTTAATATTACAATCATTTTGTTGCTGTGATGGTAAATATAAATTGAGAGCTTAAAGGAAAAGCTCAAATTAGCCGCCTTGACCTTTTTCTCATTTTAGTTTTTGCTCTCTGATGTTAAATGTAAATGTATCTGTTCAATGCAGAGAGGTGATTGATAACATGATGAAGGCAGGTGAGGCAAATGCACATTTCAAACAAATGGAGGTGGCCTTGGAAACTGCTCAACTTGGTAAACAAAATGCTGAAACTGAGGCTGCATTGGCCAAAGAGAAGGCAGAAGCATTGAAATTGGAGGTCAAACAGATTGAATTGATGGTAAGTATTAGCTTAGGTACATGTATTCTCTTATAACTTCAACACTTCTTTTCTGTTTTGTCCAAATGAGTTTAGCAATTAACTTTTTTGTTAAAGTCAGATGTGTTTGCCACTCATGGATCTGCTCTATCCAGCAAATTTAGGGGTTGGGGGGGGTGGGGGGGGTGCCCCTTCTAAATGAATATCTCATTTTGGCTCTGCTATTGCAGCAGTTTTAAGAAAAATCCTCAAGGTGGATAGTGTTGTTGGGAATAAGAACTAGAATTTGGAATAGTGTTGCATGTGTAAATGGAGTTGTGCATTTTGCTTATCCACTAACTGTGTTTGAGGAGATTCGGTCATTATTATTTCCCTTGTTTAGGTAAATTGAGTTACTCCACAAACAATGATGCAGATGTCAAGAGTCTAAGAGAGAGTTCCGGGGTACTGGTATATAACTGTGTCAAATTTTTTTCAGTTATGTCTTTTGTGGAGTTGATCTTGCTAGCAGAACAAACTAAACAGAGTTGCCATTGCAGAGGCATATGTCTCCATTTTGTGGATATGTTCATGATACTGCTTCATTGTCTGTACACCATTTATCCTTTGCCTTTGATCCCTAAAACTTTTGCACTTTTTCGTGTCTGGATATCTCCCTTTCTGTCACCAAATTCTTACGAGGCATCATTTTTGGGGTGTAGAGGGCTGTTATGGTTTATGCACTGTGGAGATGAGTGGTTAGGGATTTCTTTTGTTTCCCTTCTCGCTCCTCCTTCTCCTTTTGCTAATTGTTAGAGCTCCACAGGAGCTGTTTCCTTTTTCTTTTGTTCTTACTGACTTGGAGGATGCTTGAAGTAACTCTTGACGGTCTTGAATGAACATTCAGGTGCTTGATGTAGTAATTTTTCCTCTTCTCACCATTTCCTCCCCCCCCCTTTCGCCAATGATAGTGTTAGAGAAGTGTTTTCTTTTTCTGGGAAGTTAATGCCATGACTTCTAGTTCTTGCTGCTGAAGATGACCCATTTATTGTCTTAAGATGCTAACTGGTGGGGGTAATGCTTGGTGATGCAAATCAAAATATCGATTTTACTATATGAGTATGAATTCATCCTTAACAGTGGTGAACATTCAACATATTTTTGTCTTCCATTGATATGGTTCAAATTAAATAAATATATTGATGGCTAATTGCAGCTCTCTATGGTTACTGAAGAAAGAGATAGGTTGAAAAATGTTGTCAATGAATTGAAGAGGCCAAAGAATGATCAAGGAGGGGATGAAGCAGCCAGTGGAGTTCTTCTTCAGGTCTTGGAGTTGAATAGTTCATCTATTTTCCTTGGAACTCTTGCAATCTTTTCTAACAGTCTTTCTTTGCACTTTGCTTTTCATGTCCAGGAACTTGAATCATCTCTTGCACAGAAGGAATTTTGTATTAAAGAATTGGAGAGTAATCTACATGCACAGAAAGAAGTCAATAGTCGCCAATTGGAAGAAATAAAGACACTTAATGACATGCTAAATAATGAAGCTAGAAGAATTAAGTCATTGGAAAGGGAGAGTGACCGGCTTCGTGCAGAGATCTCCCTATTGGAGTCTAAGGTAATTTTAAAGCTATTCCAAGAATTACCAGGCGCTTTTAGGATTGGGCACTTTATTAAATGTTTTATTGACTTCTCTAATTTCTTAACATCTATTCATCTTCCAAACATGAGAAGGCTCTTTGACATATTCATGTATGAATGATGTTTGACTTCTTTCTGCTAGGAGAAGGTCATTCATGAAGGAGCAAAATATCAGTTCTGTTGAGGAAATCTTGTTAGTTTCCATCATAGGATGATTAAGTCTGTTGCTTCTGATCTTTTCAAAATACGTATTAAGGGATATGCATCATTATTGCCCGCATATTTTTTGTGTGGAATAAAGGCATGGTTTGATGCTTGCAAAATTGTACTTTGGGCAATACTTGGTTTTTGTATCTGGTCTTGTATCCAGATTTCTTCATGCTGGTAATTGTACATACCAGGGATGCTCCCTGGATATAACTAAGTGCTAGGAGGCAGGTCTATTGTTAAATAATGTGGTTCATGAACTCCCCTTTTCTTTTCAATCCATGGGTTTATTGTTTCTGTTAAATAATGCATGCTTCAGGATTATTGGTTTGGACTCTGTTTGGCATAATAGAGTAGGAACTTCTTAATGCTGGTAGCCGAAGTTCATCCTCAGACAAGGCTTGAGAAACACTTCTCTTCTCATTGTAGGTTCAAGGCTGAAATTGTACATGACTGGCTATGTTCTTGTAAAACTTTATCTCATAGCCTGAAGGCAGTTAGTATATAACTTACTGAAGTATGAACTTCTGATAAGACATGTTTCTCATGTCATAAGAACTGTCACATATCTGAAACAGAGTCCTTTGAGCTTCTATGTTAAGAATAGCTCACAGGGAAACACACAGATCCTTTCAGACGCACACATAAATATTTTAGCCCTTCTTTTGGTTTTCTGCCAAGTTTTTTTTCCTCACATGTGATGTTTCTTATGATCGTTAAAATTTGCTTGGTTTTAGGTGTTACCTTTATGGACACTAGGATATTTAGAACCGGTGCAAAGTCATAGAAGTATCCTTATTTGTGAGGGTTCAATCTGTATCTGTGCTTAGAGGATTATATGCTTTGTGCCTGGGCTTATTGTTGTGAAAATGGAACTGAAAATGTTGTATCTGCTTCTTGCCTGTTGAAAACTACCTCATTTTATAATAAGCCGCCCCCCAAAAAATTTTATGACATTAATGAAGGCTTTAGGTCTAGTTTCCTAGAGCAGTTGTTGCTTGCACTGGTTAGTGTTGGTATTCATACTTTCATATGTATGTTCTCCAGCTAAATGTGATCCTTAAAACACAAGAACATTAAAAGTTGGCAATTTATAATTCTTCGACTGTTTCTGAAGTTGCTTTCATGCTCGTATGTGAATTTTCTGGAGTGCTTGTAGAGTGATTTTATTATACCCTGTCAACACCAGGATACCACCAAAGAGATTTTCCTGTATACCAAACACAAGCTTGGCTGTTTGTTTATGTTCTTCTATTTTCCTGTGATTGTTGATCACATTGAGAAGATGTAAAGAACATGAAAAAGGTTTGTTTAGTGTGTGGTATGTTGAAAACCAACTCTTTTGTGGTGTTCTCTTTCAGTTGCACACAATTGAGATCTGGTTATGTGAATGATTCATTTGTTAAAGATGCTTGATTTATTTTAACATTCAGCTATAATCCTTGACAAATTTATTTCCTTTCCGCCACAGCTAGGTCATGGTGACTTCTCTGCTGCAAATACAAAAGTGCTGAGAATGGTTAATACACTTGCAGTTGATAATGAGGCCAAACAAACTATTGAGGCTTTACGAACTGAGTTGCAGAAGACCAAGGAGAAGTTGCAAGCTGTAGAAGAATTGAAGAGTCAGTCAGGTATCAAGCACAAGCAATTTACCTTGAACAATTATTTTATTTTCCATTCCAAATTTGTTTTCTTCATTAAATTTCTGTTCTGGACCTTCCAATACTTCTGATCATACAGTTTCATGATGATTAATTGTTCAGGTGATGCGGGCAAGCTGGTGGACTCCTATATCTCTGGGAAGATAACACAATTAAAAGAACAAATTGCAACTCTTGAAAAACGTGAAGAAAGGCGAGTGATGTTCACGAAGTATTTCGAATTCTTGCATTTTTGAACCACTATTCAATTTTATCATAACCCAAAGCGTTTGATTTTATCCATTGAACAGATACAAGACTGTTTTTGCTGATAGAATCTCTGTGTTTCGAAGGGCATGCTGTGAACTTTTTGGCTACAAGGTATCAAATGTTTCTCACTGCATTTGCAGTTTGACACCTGTATTGGATTTACCCATTTCATTTAAATTTGATGGTAATTGGGCCGTGGAAAGTGTCATTCTTTCTGTTTCAATCTCCAATTATGATAGTTTAACCCTTCATCGTCTGTTTTTAAATAAAAAAGGCATAAAGCTTAGTTGCTAGGACATTCCAAGGTACTAAGATACTCATTGGAGGCATAGGTTCCACTGACTCTTCTCATGTCATTATGAATCAGTTAGGGAGCTGCTGTCTTTTACTTGAGTATAATAGGCTTTTGCTCTTCCTTTGCTCACATCTTTTGCAGATTGTAATGGATGAACACCAGCGTTCTAATGGAATTCCAGTTACTCGGTTTACCCTGCAATCGGTCTACGCCCAAAGTGATGATGAGAAACTTGAGTTTGAATATGAATCAGGGAATACAAACATTTTGGTAAGTTAGCAAGTTTAGGTTACATAGAGGTGCCTGATGTCCTTGAGAAATTATTCTACTGACAATAAAACATGCCAGTTGTGTCTTGGTGGCATTTGAACTGGAAATACTCTTGTGCTTAAATTCATGTACAAGACTTGAAAAATGATTTCCTGCATAAAAAAACTTTTCCTTTGGTGGAAAAGGAGTGAATATTTTAACTGCAGTTTGTCATCTTTTCTTTTTTTGGGTTTGGGCAAATGGGATGCAAAATACTTTTTTGGTATTTAGACCAGAAGAAAAGAATGTTACCAATTCATTTCCGTTGATTTTAGTGAAGAATTTTGAACTTTCTTTTTCTTTCTTCAATTGCAACAGGCTAACGATTACACATCACAGCCCGACATATCCCGTCAGGTATGGAGCAATAGTTTTCCCACAAATATTGTGTGTGGAGTCTGTGGACACACGAGCACAGGCACAAACATGTATTACTTGCACGCCTCTGAATGCTCTTCCTTAGCCTATATGACCTTAACTGGATCATTAAAATCACCCACTCCTCTCATGTTAAAAGTATATGGGGACGTTGAATGTTAACGCCTTTGATTTTAAATGGCTAGGTTGGGCTATAACTTTCAATGCTGGTTTATATGGAAAGTGATGGCACTTTGTTTTGTGTCATTGATGCTGTTAGCCCAAAGATTTTCTTCCAAAATTTGGACCGGCACAGTCGCATGGTTTGGTTTTTAATGACCTGAAAGTTTGTACTTCATTTTCACTACTTCAAATTCTCAGTATAAAAGTTTGTCATCTGAACTGTTAGCCGAATCTGATTTTTGTTATTGACTACCCGCCACTGCTACTTGCTATTCTAGTTCAATTATTATTGCTTCGTTTCTTGGAATTTGTGGGGAAGAAACTCATCCAAAGCTTGCACTTTTTCAGGTGGATATATTTATTCGCAAGATGAACTCAATTCCAGCTTTCACGGCCAACCTGACAGTGGAGTCTTTCAACAGACGAACTCTATCGTAAGACCGATAAGAATATCCATTAGCTCAAGATTTTCCTTATTTCTCATGCAAGCAATTGCAGAAACTGTATATTTTTATATTCTAGGCACTTACGTGCTGTCAACTTGGAATGAATTCAGTTCTATAGCGATGAAAAATGGATTTGTTTGAAATATATTACTGAAATTCTGTATTCTGACCTGATTGTGATATTGATTTAAGAGGCTGGAAGAGGGGTTTGCATTTGTGTATGGAAACGTTTAGAGCTCACTTTTGATGTTAGGGTGAATCCAGTCTTTTGCTCCTAATGATAATTTGAGCGTAGCTGTGCCTTATGCTGCGCATCTAATGGAGAGGTGAAAAGAGGAGACAGGCGTGGGGGGGTGGTGGTGGTGGAGGTGCGTGCTATTGATGCCTGTCACCATTTGGATCCTGAATCTAGATTGCATTATACTCTTGAAAAGTCTTGAATTCTGTAGACAATGTGGCCACAAGTCCTCTGCAGCAATAGTACTAATAAACTGCTGCCGGTGCCATTATTCACTTGTCTCGCATTATTAGCCCTCTTCGATCCTTTCAAGTATGTGCATAATTCAATGCCTGTGATGCGGGTTTTTCCATGAGTAGGAGCTTTTCCTCCTTCAATTCTTTTCATCTGTCATGACTCATGATGGTGGGTGCTAATTGACCTGAAATTGTGATGGCGTAGAGAAATATACCCTAGCTAGCACTGGTTTCTTTCAGTGGAATTATACTAACATCAAGATTGATTACGTTGTTTAATTAATATCTATAGATATATATTTAGTTTCAGTTAAACGGGTCGAAGTCATCTGAGAATTATTATTATAATGAAAAAAAATTACTAATTTGACAATCATACCCTATACTGTTAATTTTAAATCCTCTTTATGTTTGAAATCAAGTCTTTTTCAAAGCTTCTTCCATGTTTTGCATAAAATTATTAAAACGACTTGAATTAATATCCTAACCTTTAATATAATTGATCAATTTTAAGTTTTTCTATAGAATTAATCTTAAGTTTCTTACCATAATTTTATTTTTTTCATCTATAAATTTAAATGTGTTTTATTTTTTTTATTACTATATATATGTATGTACGTGTATGCAGTACTGGAGTCTTAAATATCTTGTTGGCTCGCTAAACAGGTCAAACTTTCCTTAAACTTCAAGTCATTTGAGAATGACAATGAAAAAAAAATTAATCTTCAAAGTTTATAAGAGAATTTTACTTGGGAGGATGAGTTTGCAAGCACATAAGCAGAGATGGATGCGGATGGTGAAGCACTCCATAAATAAGAAATGAGCAGCTCATAGTGTGGTGGGTCTAGACTGAGATTTCTTTCCTTTCTCCTCTTCATCAATTTGTGCTTGCTACAATAGAATTAATGGGTATTAATTCAGTGCACAAGCAAAAGATGATGTGCGTGGCGATATATGGAATTCAAGAGCGAATTTAATTAAGATTTCCTTCATATGTTAGTGCATGCATGAGCAAAGGTTGGATAAAGGGCTAAGGGTACTAAAGAACGAATGAAGCATGATTTAGTGCGGCTGTCTTTGCAGTGGTGAAGGAACTCAAACCCTGCGCAGCTTCTCTCTCTCTCTCTCTGCGTGTGCTTGTACGTGTCAGTGTGTGCTTGAAGTCAAAATTAAAACGTTCAGTACCTTATGCAAAGGTAAGCTGTGGATGGCAACTTTCTGTGGCTCGAAAGGATGGGATGAGATGTCTAACATCTGCTTTTGACAATAGATATCATGTAAAGTAGTTGAATTGAAGGGTTTGTGGCCATGGCCGCTGCTTCGTGAAATATTGGAAGAAAGGAAACCATTAATGTGTCAAACGTCCATGTCTGTCATTCCAGTGGCTTTAATTTGATTTAGAAAGCTCTAATTTATTGTGATTTGATCACACTACTAAAGGGGTTTTGGGACACACTGTTCATCTGTCTGAAGCCTGAACTCAAACAGGCTGCTGCTTTAAGCGGTTGGCCAACTTTTGCGGGTTTCTGCATGGCTAGGTGGGGAAGATTGACTCTTGTAGAGTTGACTTTGTGAAGAAAAATGAGAAAACTTTAGCTTTATCTAGTATCAAGTACAAATTTGAATTAATACTGATCGATGACTAATTAATTTCTAAACCAAATTAAGGATTAATTAATGCATTAGCTGTCGTGTGCCAATATATTGTACTTTCGTTGCTATTCTACTTGATTAGGTTGAGATTTTGATTTCAACAATGGCTGACGTTTTCTTCACTTATTATGATGATGAACAACATTCAATATGGATTTAATATAAGATGCTTGCTTGCCTGCCCTGGTTGTGAAACAGAGAAATTCTGTAACATGAGATATACATTATATATATATAATTACCTTTAGATCAATTGATTTAAAATGATATTTTTTAAAAAATATATCTTATTAAAATTTAAACCGAATCCCACCCGAGTTTTTATCTGGCTTATTTATTAGATCTTTTAAATTAATTTTTAATTTAATTCAATATCAAACCCATCTCAAGAAAATCCTTCCTAGATTATACAAAAAGTAGATCAATTATAACAAGGCCACAAGTCAAGATGCTGATACACCTTGACATGATGCCTAGTTAACAAAACCAAGTGTTGAAATGGGAAAGAATCTACTTACCACCATTCATTATTTTCAACTATATATATATAAGAAACTACTGTGACTGTCCAATCATGCATCTTCTCTTTTAACACTCATCACTAAGCTTGCCCGCTATTAGCGTTTCTTGCTTGCAAGATGCTGCTCAAGCGTGTGGGTTGCTCAAGTCTATATATATATTGGGCAAAGACCTAATTACAAAAGTGACAATGCATTACGATTAGTGCTTGCCGTCCAGACATTTCGAAGAGTGGGTGAGTAGCCTCGTCATAAGATCATATCTTATTAATTTCTACAAAATTATACATATAGAGATCATGCATCGATCCCACATACATTCATTCATTAATGCTCAGCATGTCTCGTCTACATCAAGGGGGATCATGCATAGATAACACACTACTACTACTACTGCTCTTATACTCTCTCCTTCGAAGAGTTATAATCTACGTCTGGTTCTACTGGAAATTTCGAGACTATACGACTTGTGTAGTGGCCGAGGCATCCGAGGATCGGGCAGCATCAACACTCTGTGTGCTTCCGTCACTAATCATTCTAAAACTTTTAGTATCTAATTTATTCTTATCATCGTTTGAATCCACTTCATTGTTCTTTTATTTTTTAAAAAATCAAGAATATATATAAAATACAAAGAAAAAGAAAAAACCTGAATAAAGAGAGTTGAACTTTAGATATAACATTATAGCTTAGACATCAGTCTAATTACAATGAATAAAAAATAAAAAAACAAATAGTTCTATTAATAAAACAACAATACAAAATTCAAACGAAATCAAAACTTAAACCAATTCAAAATACATTTGTGATTTCTATATAATTGAATGGGAATATATATATCCCTTTCTAGCTCCTAGCTGTTCTAAGAAAGATTTATTGAAATTAAGGACAATATAATTACTTTGTATTGAAATTAAGTTTTTTTTCTTCTTCTTCTTATTGAGGCCAGGAGGTGTTGATAATATTTTTTTTTTAAAGATTGTGATGTAAAGTATTTTTAAAAGTATTTTTTTTAAAAAAATATATTTAAATAATGTATTTTTTATATTTTTAATACCAGCAAATCAAAACAATAAAAAATAATTTCAAGTTTTTTTTTAATTTAATGTTTTAAAAAATATGGTTGAACTACACTTCCAAATAATGAGTGTATGGTTCCATGCATGATTATCTTATCTCATTAACTTTGAATCACCTCTAGATTTAGTGAGGTAAGAGATTTCCACTTAGCCAAGTCCAACGCCAAATTAAGCAGATGATGACTCAATCTGTTCCACATTATATTTTTTATAGACACAAGTCAAAAATGCTTGGTGACTTATGTATAGCACAGGTCCACTTCGCGTATCCATTTCAGGCTTGCTAACCCAGCAAGCAAGCAAGCAAGCAAGCTTGCTTCCTGGAGACTTCTTCCCATGCCATATTTTATTAATTTGAGCAAAATTATTGGTGGGATTATTCAAAATTGGCAACATTTTGTATCATTCCAATGTGTGATCGATCAGCCATGTAAGGACATAAAATTCTCTAGAGGGAATTAAGGCCATTGACCTTAAAGAAAGGATATATATATATATAGTTTCATCATTACAGCAATTAAGACGGCGGACCAAAACAAAAGAAAAGATAATGAATGTTGTTATATTAACAACGTCAAAAGAGTGCCAATTTGAAGATGAACCAACCCTCAAGACCGATCGTGCTCTCGTGGCTTCCATTATATACCAGCAAATTAATATAATGTCAGAGCCAGCCGTGGATAATTGTAGCCCAAACATAATAATGCATGTATATAGCACACAAAGCTAGACCGATTTTATTGGTTTTTTTTGCAATTGTGGAGATGCTTGAATTATGAACGAATTCAAGAAAAAAGGGATGGGAAGGTGTTGGAAATAAGAACCCCACAGACACAGGTACCGGTGTAGAAACCGGCCCTATATATATAATTAAAGAAGTGATCAGTGCATGCCCAACTACCATTTACTTAGAATCTCTCGAACCTTTTTGACTATCTCAATATACAGTAGCAGTACTAAATATATAAAGGGGCTTTTTGAGCATTGGTTTCTGGGTGGTGCTTCGAATGAATTGGCTTTTCGATAGATATGGAGGTTGAAATTGTGTCCAAGTTCAGGCAGCTGATTTTGACTTTATGATTAAAATGGTTTTAGGGTTTAGAGAGAGTTCTTGTACATACGCAAGCACCAAAGGGTCGGCAAGAAACATGCCCAGTATATTTCTGCGTGCTGTTAATTCTGGAACACATGATCGATCGAAAATATAAAGGCTAAGGACTTCAGATATTGGATAACAGTACTGTGTATCTTTGCCCACATTCGGTGATCCTTGCGATAGGAGCTTTCACCCACCATGTTTTTAAATTATAAGCATGAAAGCTAGCTACATCAATGCCGAACCACCTAAGATATTGTTGAAAACAAGATTTTGAAGACTGATCCCAGCTAATATATACTTCAAATTATTGAGATATGTGTTTGAAAATAATCACATGTCTTCTTTATTAATTATAAAACAAATTATATTTTTTTGTTACTTGTTGATACGCGTATACTTATACCTAAGTATAAGTATACATGTATGTAGAGAGAGACTAATAAAGAATCCTGGAAACAGGTTTCAGGATGAATCGCGTCCAGGAATAACAGTAAAAAGGAAAAGAGAAAACGTTGTCTGGCCAAAACTCTGCTGCTGTTCATGTATAAACATAGCTTTAATAATGTTAATGGGATCCACTTAGGATTCGAAATCCTTGTCTCCACTTTGTCTGCCTCTTCGTCACCTAAAAAAATTCTAAACATAACCAAGGTATCGTAAGTCTACATGTTTAGGCTGGTCTGCACTTCAACCTATATTTTGACTTCTCTTGCCGACAAACCAACCAGTACCTGCCACGTTTTGATTAAAAATAATAATAATAATAATAATAAAAAACATGTCATAGATGGCAACGCTGTAATAGTTATTTTGTAGTTTTCCCGGTTTTTTATGTGTTACTATAGATTTAGATATTAATTAACCCAGCCAAGCCTCTCCCTCCATACTACAAATTTATTCCAAAGCTTCCAGCTGGTCATAAGCTTTTTATTTATTAAAAGATTAATTAATACATGCATTAGGCCACTCTTGTCACATATATATGCATGCATATAAAGATTAGCTACAATTTATTAGCATTAATTAGTTTAATTAACTCATATATATTAAATATTCTTGATATCTCTAATTAATTAATGCGAGATTAATAATACATGTCAAGGACCTTCGATCGTTGTTTAAGAGTTTTTGATAGTACTGTATGAGCTATCATTTGTGTTTCTATTATTTCCCATTTAAGCTTTTTTTTGTAATAAAATTATGAAATAAAGTTGAAGAAAATAAACCAAAAAGTAATTAAGATTTTTAAATTCAACATCCCTTGAGATTATAAAACATATATTATATTCTTTTAAAAGGTTTTATTACTTCTTTATTTTTAGGATATTATTTTTATTCAATCAACAAAAAACCAACATTAATT
>Ga0325401_1002418_pt1 | contig 16584 bp, 7 predicted proteins | sample PopdelMetagenome_FD_205666 | JGI IMG/M metagenome (GOLD analysis project Ga0325401, IMG submission 205666) | Populus deltoides microbial communities from Bellville, Georgia, United States - Xylem-PdKOR-R2 | ecosystem: Host-associated > Plants > Phyllosphere > Stem > Wood/Secondary xylem | place...
AACTTTAAATGTTAGTTCAAAGGAGTCTTGTCCTTTGTCACACCGAACTAATCCTTTTCAAGAACTCACCACCTTTGGTTAATTCTCCCTTTAATCTCGTAAAGAGATTCTCCTAACCTAAGAAGACTCGATTCTTATTCTTTTCAGATAATCTTAACAGTTAAGCTATTAATTTGACCACATAAACAAATTGGGAATAAAACATTTTATTCTTCCCTCTCTTAAAAATAGAAATATATTAAAAAGGGCTTGTGTATATCCTTCTTTGGGCAGGCAAGAAGTGAAAAATCTACAATAATAGCAAAGAAAGAGGGGCAAAAACCATAGCCATCACAGATAAGCATCTGTTCTCAATTAGCTGAAAGCATATGCCTTACATATTCTTCCATTGATACCTCAATGGCGAGGGAGTGTCCCTCCTGTGATAGGGAATATTCATTGATAATGTGCTATTGTTATTTCCCTCATACCCCTTCAAGATTCCTTTCAAGAATGAAAATTATTCCTTCTCTAATTCACTGTATTAATCAATCTACAAAATCCAACTCGCTACTCCACCAGCTAAATTACTCCCTCATCGTCACACTTTCTACTTCTCTCTCTATAAATCATACTCTCTCTCCTCATTTTTTATGTACCACCACTTATTCTTCTTCTCCTTCTGCGTCATCCTCCTCTTCTTTCTTGTACCCACTTGTTGTTTCTCTTGAAGTTTCAAACGTTTCTTCTTTTAAACCAAAACCTACTAGTCTTTCTTGCAAAGAAAGTATTTTTACTGAGTTTAGGAGGCTAAAAAAGGTGAAAGACATAAAGGGTGTTTCTTGTTAGAGCTAAAAGCGACAACAATATGACTCGTGGTGAAGTTAGAGAAGATGAGGAGAATCCTCCTTTCCTTGATTATGAAACCATTTCGAGGCCACGACGTATTGCTCTTTTTGTTGAGCCTTCTCCATTTGCGTGAGTCTTGACTACTTTGTTGATTTCAATTTCTTGAAAAATCATGGGCTTAGTGCTAGTTTCTTGCATTGTTTGATGAATTTTTGATGTTCGAAGCTGACGTTGACTTTGAGTTTCTTTGATTGCTTTGTGTTTGATGAAACGACTGTGACAATTTCACGTTATGATTTTCATTTTGTTTTCCTGTTTACATCTGCTTTTTTTTTTGGTTTCAAGTCATGCTGTTTGATTACTAAAAATAGTTAGCTCTAGTTGCCATTGCGATTTTTATGATTATGTCATAGGTTCTGCTAACTGCCAATGTTGTGAAGTTTGAATCTAGTTAGGTGATTGTTCCATTGTTCCATTACCTCGGTTGATTAAACATATGCATCTGTGTTTTATGGCTTCTCTTTAACGGCCTTTTGTTTTCTTGTGAATATAATTACTTCACATGTCGTAATTGGTTGGCTTTGTCATATGTCTACTTTTAAATGTAGATTTTGAAGAATTTATTGTTGTAACTTCCCGTGGCCTGTGGTTTATTTAGCTCAATGCATATCATGGAGTTCATATAGTATTCTGCTCTATAGAAACTCACTAGCTATAATTGCATACTTGGACTTTAACGGGTCACCTAGTAGTCGTCTACCTTTTATATTTTACTCTGTTATTTAGTGTCTAAGAAACTCATCGTTTCTGGGAAGTGCTTGCTTGACTGGCGTATTTCACCATATAGAGCATTTTGTCACTGATTGCAATCGTCACTACTTCTTTTCTGGTTGCATGTTACTCGATTACACATTCCAGATTTTCATTACTGAAGACTTTTATGGTATAAGATATAAATTGTTAACCCCTTTGTTTCAGAACTTGTTTTGCCAACTCTAAGTTGGGAGGGTAGAAGCTAAATATTAGAGGTGGTAAATATAACTACTTGTAACAAATTGACGAAGTAGGGCCTTTCCATGACTAGCACAACGGGTTTTGGCGGGATTTTTTTTAGTTAGGCTTGTGGCTTACGAACTCCTGCAAAGAAGTCCTCTATTGGAATAGGGACCCTTCAACGTTTAGGTTGATAAAAGTAGGAGAAAAATAATATACAGCGAAGAACAAGAATGCAGAAGGGTATGTGTCATGATTGTTGTGTTAGGTATTGTATCATGATTGTTGTGTTAGGTATTGTATCATGACTTGTCGTTACCTTGTGATCTAAGGTATTTATGTACCCTAGTCACATGAATTTGTCTTGTGGAGAGTGCAGTTGTAGATATATTGTGTTAGGATAATTATGAAAAATAATTACCTTTATTACCACTACAACAAGTTGTTTATTTAGGCATCATACTGATCATTAACGAAACAGGTAGGCGTGTATTGACAAGAAAGGTAGGTGCCTACCCTAATAACACCGCCATAAAGAATTAGGTATGCGCGGCGTAACACTAGTAGGCAATTGTGCAGCCCCGCACTAACACTGAGTGCACTAGGGAATTAGATGTGCATTGCATAACACTGGTAGACGTTATTGTGCAACACCATTTTGACAATGCTAGAGCATAAAAAAAACTCCCTTCCTGCCTTGCATGTTGTCCGGTCAAGTAAACTTAGGGACTGAAGTGGAGAGTTGTAGAAGAATTAGGGATTAAATTAGAGAAAAGAGAGAAAAATTAGCTGGCACCTGTATTATACACGCCAACATGTGAACAAGTCCCACTACGTGAGCTTGTTTTGGCTCTGGTTCTGATGATGTTTTTTCGTGTCGTTGAATTTGTCTTGGTGAGATCTTCCTTTTGGTTTGATGCATGTTGTCATCAAAGCCACAATAGCGCTTCAGTGACTTTTCCTTCCTTTCTCCTTTTTCTCTTTTTTTTCTCTCTCCTCACTCAGTAATTGAGCTTGCCTTCTGTAGCTATTCAGTAAGTTTTGCTTAGCTGTCCTGGAGAGATTTTCTTTTGTTGTTCAGGCTTGATTTGTCATCAAGGCTTCTTTTGAGTCGAACAGCTAGACTGATGTTCAGTCTTTTCAAATTTTTTTAACGTAGAGCCTTTGGCCCAACCAATTTGTCTGGATAGGTGGTTGTTTGGTCTTGTTTGTTGGGCCTTTGGCTGAACAGCTTGACTAAATGTCTTTTTTTTTCCCTTTCCTTTCCATGAGCTAATGGGCTTTGAGCCTTTTTTTTTCCTTTGGTGTGATGTGTGTAGTCATCAGAGCCATGGTGGCACTTTGGTGACTTGTCCTTCCTTTCTCCTATTTTCTCTCTTCTCTATCAGTAAGTGAGCCTGCCTTCCTTAGTTGTTCAGTCTTCTTTGCTTAGTTGTCCTAGAGGAGCGGATGTCATCATAGAAATGTTTCATATATTGACATGTTTAATCACTATATTTAGTTTTTTTTTCATTAATGGGGATTCTGTTTTGTTTTTGGTATCTTCAATTTATGATTGTTAGTTGAGACTGAATAATGGGCACTTTTTGAATACCAACTATTTCTTTTTGTTTTACAGGTATGTGTCAGGGTATAAAAACCGGTTCCAGAATTTCATCAAATTTTTACGTGAAATGGGGGACGAGGTGATTTATAATACTTTGATTTGAGTGCTACATGACTATGATTTTATTTTGTTTTTTATTGTCTATGCATACTGATGTGGCATAATAACTTGAGCAACATGAATAGAGACCGGATCGCTTGTTCACTGATTTTATATCAGAAAACCTAGTTCTCCAATATTCATTTTTACTTAGGTTGGGAATGATACTTTAATTTTTTGAAACCCCTGAACACAATGATTCAAAAGAAATTAGAGACGAACCGACAAAGCTTTTGATATAGCTTGTCATTATGTTTCTACTTGTTAATTCCGGCCTAATCAGCTTGGCATGTTTAAGCTACAAAGACATCGATTTTGAAACTTTTTTTATTTTTTATTTGGTAAAAATTCGATCACTTCACAATATCAACAAGTTACCTTAGTAATGTGCAGGTGATGGTTGTGACAACACATGAAGGAGTGCCCCAGGAATTTTATGGAGCCAAACTGATTGGATCACGGAGGTTGCTACAACAACCTTTATCTAGTGTGCATTTTACCTGTGGCTTTTACATTATCATATCCTAATATATTGACGAGTTGAAGGGGGCTTATTGTTTAGCCCATCTGAACTGTGGTTATGCAATATTGATCATTAAACAATTTTAGTGTCGATTAGTGTTGCAGCCAGTGTTGTTAAGAGACGTTGAGGCGCTTAAGGCAAGGCGAGGCCCCAACGCCTTTATTAGCCTCGGGCGTTGGATTTCAATGAAGCGCCGTCTAGGCAAGCGCCTTGTGAGTGGGTGCAAGGCGTTAAGGCTAGCTCTTGCTTGAAGTTCTTTCTTTTTTGTTGGACTTTTCCTTTTTTTTTTAATTGATTTATGTTGACCTATTTGTCTATTTTTTTTTTAAATTTAGCACAAGAAACAACTTAAGGAATATTTTTGTAAAAATCAAAGATTAGGGTAAATTTTTCTTAAAAAAGTGATTAAAGTGGGAGACAAATAGACAATGAAGGACAATTAGAAGAGAAACACCAACCGGGAGTCAGAGAACAACACATCTATACAAGTGTAGTATGGTTTGAGAGATGAGGATTTAGATTATAATCATGAAATGGAGGATTCAAGTGAAGGAGAGGAAAGCATGGATGAAGATGTTTTTGAAGATTAATGAATAGTGATGATATTTAATTTTGCTTTTTAATTTATTTGGTTACTCACTACTTTAACTTATCTTCTTTTGTTTTAAAGGTGAAAAATATAACTTTATATGACTATGTTACGGTATTTTATATTTTCTTTTGATTTTCTATTGATCCAATATATATAGCATATTGCCCTGGGTCATTTGGGTAGGCGCCTTGGGCATTTTACAGGCTTGGTGTCTTTTAGCGCCTTTCACCTTTGACAACACTGATTGCAACCATCCTTACGGTTATTTTATGGTTACATGTATGATTGTCAAGTTATGGTAGTCATTATTTCCCATCATTTTTTTCTTCTAAATTCTTTGTTATATTTTCTGTTTGCCTAACTTGGTTTGCTTTAATTATTTTCTTGGTTGAGCTGCATAATCTAGAGACTTGGGCATTATTCCAACTTGATCAATAGCATTGACATTTTAACTCTCCCCTTATGGTTCTTAAACTTTTCCCTCTTTACAGCTTCCCCTTCCCCTGGTATCAGAAGGTGCCCCTTTCTCTAGCACTTAGTCCAAGAATAATTTCAGAGGTTGCACGGTTTAAGCCTGACATAATACATGCATCGTCACCTGGGATAATGGTGAGGTTTGCCTTTGAAGCAAACTAATCTTTATTATTTATTGGATAAGCATGGCTGACAGTCACAATCTTGTATCGCAGGTTTTTGGTGCCCTTGCCATTGCAAAACTGTTGAGTGTCCCCATCGTGATGTCCTATCACACTCATGTCCCTGTGTGAGTTTGCCTTTCTGGCTTTGTGCTACACATGTTTATGCTGTTGCTTCAAATTCTTATGCCAGATTTCCCTTGATGTGTCAAGTGGTTATTTACCGAGTTTAATTCCTTATTTTCATTTGCAGATACATCCCAAGGTACACTTTTAGCTGGCTGGTGAAACCCATGTGGATGATCATAAGTATGTATTATGCATTTTGTACTCATAGTTCTGGAAATTCTGCAGGCTGCTGATTACTTTATCAATAATGACATGCATTCCCTTTCCATCAGAATTTCTTCACAGAGCAGCGGATCTCACACTAGTGCCATCAGCTGCTATTGGGAGGGATCTTGAAGCAGCTAGGGTGACAGCAGGTGTACATAAACATCCAATTCCTGATTACTTAGCTTTTAACTTTTCCCAGTGTCAATTTTTGTGCATAATGCGCTTTATTCCTGAAATCTCTTCAATGAAATTTTGCTCCTGTGTCCATACAGCTGTGTTTTAAATTGATTGTTATACCTTGTTTACAGCTAACAAGATTCGTGTTTGGAATAAGGGTGTTGATTCTGAGAGCTTCCACCCCCGTTTCCGCTCTTATGAAATGCGAATGAGATTAAGGTAAGGCCATCCTCTCATCCTTGACAACCAGTTCATTAGACAAGGAATCTCAAATGTATCAGAGCATCATATATTTTTGGTCTAAACAGCAATGGTGAACCTGAAAAACCATTGATAGTCCATGTTGGTCGACTTGGAGTCGAGAAGAGTTTGGATTTTCTCAAAAGGTATCATATGATCCTTTCTCACTTTTTTTTTTATTTTCTTTTTGATGAATGAAAATTTGTTTTCCTAAATCACTAGATGCAAAACTTAATACATCTTTCAAATTTAGACCCACCATTTCTTAAAAGTTCAAATATCAAAGCACTGGTAGAGCCGACTCAGTATGCTTTGATCTCATTGACTGTGGTTAATTGTCAACTAAAGTGTCTGAAAGCTTTTGCTATCAGATGCTCTCAAGGACATTTTCCTATAAACAAGAATTTTCTTTCTTTTTTCCCCTTTAATCCTACCTATTACATCTTCCTTAAAGTTAAAGGGCATCCAATAAGGATTTTGTGGCCAGACTGTGGTACTTTTTATTGTTATTAGCAGTATTTTGAGATGGAATTCCTTCACTAAGCTATCATAATTCTTTCTGTCTTTTTTTCCTTCTAGTTTATTTCTTTCCTTAAGTACTCTCCTCTCCCCGTTTTGCACAGAGTCATATTTCTTCTCTCTATTCTTCCTAATAAATGACTGCTATTTTTTGCATCTTTGCAATTTGATGAATTTGGTTTAACAGGGTTATGGATAGGCTTCCAGGAGCAAGAATTGCCATTATTGGAGATGGGCCATACAGGTACTGCATATTAAAACTTAGATTAGTTCAAGGGAAGTAAATACTTTGTGATGATTTATGACCCATACCAGCTTCAAATATTTGATTTTTATGAACTGAATTGCCACTGAAGTTATTTCTCAAATTGATCTTTTAAGCCATATCTAAAGTTTCCCATTACAATTAGACAATGAAATTCGTATTTACTCCTGTAAAAAGGTTATTTTGACAATTCCAAGCATCTTATTTTAGGAAACATGGATTCTTTCTTTTCAGGGAGGAGTTGGAAAAGATGTTTACTGGCATGCCTGCTGTATTTACTGGGATGTTGGGAGGAGAAGAGCTCTCTCAGGCATACGCTAGTGGGGATGTTTTCGTTATGCCTTCAGAATCCGAGACACTTGGTCTTGTTGTTTTGGAGGCCATGTCTTCAGGAATTCCTGTAGTGGGTGCTCGTGCTGGGGGAATCCCAGATATAATTCCTCCAGAACTAGATGGCAAAACTGGGTTTCTCTTTAATCCAGGAGATCTTGATGACTGCTTGAGCAAGTTAGAGCCTTTGTTGGATAACCAAGAACTAAGAGAAACCATTGGTAAGGCAGCACGTCAAGACACGGAGAAGTATGATTGGAAGGCAGCGACAAAGAAAATACGCAATGAACAATACAGTGCAGCCATTTGGTTCTGGCGCGAGAATAGCGCCCAGCTATTTAGACCAATTCAGTGGCTAGTAAAACGTCTTTTTCCAATCCCAGAAGTTTAAATGCAGGTTATGAACGTTCTTCCGAAGAGGCTTTCTTTCCGAAGGTAAACGAAAGAAAGAGATTTGTTGTGGTAATAGACTCCCAGTGCTTCAAGAAAACCCTCAAAAGTTGTGGTAGATTGATTGTGTAATATATTCATGATTCATTTGTATAATATGGACTATGCAGTTATGGCCATTTGTGCAATTAAATGATTTGGTTAGTTTTTAGTCTAATGAAATCTCTCTATGGAATTCAAAACATTGTGATAATAACAACTCAAGGCAGATGCCATGGTAGCCATAACTTTGTTATTAATAGTCACTGGAATCTGATAAAAAAAACAGAGGATATCATCTCATACGGTTTGGCCTTAACTTTGTCAAAGAAGATATTTCGAATGAGAGAGATGAGAGAAAGGGTGAGATGAGGACGGGGGCAATTCAAGTTACAATCAAATAAAATGGGCGTGTGTTGTGGACATTTACAAGATTTCTTTGGGGAAAGGTTACTGTCTTAGGTAAGTTGAAGAAAATTTTAAGAGGCTAATGGGATCTTAATTTCTCATTGGCAAGACATTGTAGGCGCCATCAAATGCTGTGTTCTTTAAGGCAAAAGGAAGTTTGACATTTTTTAGGATGTTTCTTCTTATCAAGACATTGTAGATTTTTTAAAAAAAAATTAGCAAAGTAAATTAAAAATAATAGTAAAATAACACAATTTAAAAAAGTTTTGGTGAAATATTAAAGTTTATATATGGCGATTCACAATCATGACTTATAAAAATTTCACGATTCTAAATCATGACAACTTACAATTTAAATGTCACGATTATAAATTGCAACAAGTATGAAATTTAACTTGGCTTCCTTTTCCTCCTTCTTACAGCTATCCCCCCCTTTCTCTCTCTCTCAAAACTCGTGTCCACATTGTTTTTCTCAATAAAAAATTAATCCAAACCATCACCCTTAGCCTTAAAACACACCAAACAATCACTCTCCCTATCTTTAAGCCTCTACTCATTAATTTTAGCGTCAAATTCATTTCCCATAGCACTGCCACCACTCCCTAAGGTGCGACTACCAAACTACCACCACTCCCTAGTTGAAAACACAAGGTAAACAACCTATATTTCTATTAATTTAGTGTATTTCTTAGTTAATTTGTGTTTGCTTGAAATTAGGGTTAGTTTAAAAATTAGGTTTATTTGAAATTAAGGTTTGATTGAATTGCGTTGAAATAGATATTAATTTATGAAATTAGGATTGATTTCATGCAATTGAGCATAAAAATAACATGAATTAGGTTGAATTATGATCAATTATGTTTTGTGTTGATTGTTTTGGCTAAGTTGTTGAAATTGAGGTTATGATTGAATTGTATTAAATTAGCTATGATTTTATGCAATTAGGGTTGATTTCATTCAATTGAAAATTAAAATAACATGAAATAGGTTGAATCGTGATCCATATCCATTAAGTTTAAAATAATATATGATGCTCTGTACTAATATTGGCAAATGGATACACATTCAGTAGTAAAAGTGATTTAGTTAATGTAGTTAAACGATGATATATTGAACATTCACTATAATATCGAGTTCAATGGTCAACCTTCACATTTGCTTAATCACAATGTGTGCAAGTACTAGAATGTTAATAATATCTATGTATAGAGTACTATAAAAGATTGGATTCATTTGAGATAATAAAGTTAAAAAGGCCTCACACTTGTACTGCCATATTTGTCTTAAAAATCACCATTAATATCATGCAAAATTTTGTTGCTAATGTTGTTTCAATAGTTATGATAAATAACCTTTTTATGATGGTGAAACAAACTAAAATTGCATTACAAGTATAAAATTTACTACGACAAGGTATGGGTTGCAAAACAGAAGGTGCTTGAGCGTCTTTTTGGTTCACATAAGGAGTCGTTTGAAATGTTGTCAAGATTATTGTTGGCAAAAAAAGAATCAAATCCTGGAATGATTGCTGAGTGGGGTCACAAAGGAGATTTTGATGTTAGCACATTGGTTTTTGGAAAAGATTTTATGGTCATTTGAACCTTTAATTGAAGGTCTTAAGTGTTATAGGTTACTTACAGTATTGATGGTACACATCTGAATGAGTGATATAATGAAAAATTATTGATTGCAGTTGTTTTTTATGTAAATAAAAGGATATTCCCTTTGGATTTTACAGTGGTTGAAAAAAAATAATTACAACTAGAGATGGTTCATAATTTGTTTGCAGCGATACATTACCATTGAATGAACTAACATCTATATAATATCAAATACACATGCAGAAATTAATAATGGAATGGCACAAATATTGCAAGAACCTTTAGGATATCATCAATATCATGCTCAACATTTCATCAACAACTTCAATCACAAACTTAAAGATTTGATGAAGACGAGTTATGAACCTTTAAGATGTAAGTTTGATGTGTGGTTCTTGAGAATATGCAAGTTAGACCTAACATATCAAGAATGGTTTGAGCATGAACTAAAAGAAAAATAAGAACTTTTTTTTTGAAGTGGTTACGGGTATGGCAATATGAAACCAATCTATTAGAAGCCTTTAATCATGTCCTGAAAAGTGCTCATGTAATGCCTGTTTTTACTCTAGTTCAATTGATAATCTATAAGTGTAATAGTTATTAGGCTAGGAGGTAAGGTCAAGCAATTGATTTAATTTAAAATTGAATAATATAGCCTCTAATGGTACAAGTCAAATTAACAGTTAGCAGGAATAGATCGAGAGATCACGCTTCAATGTTATTTGATGTTGAATGTTAAGTTTTCCAGGTTAACACACCCATAAAACCGAGTGTAGTCAAATAAGTTAGGCAAACAATTAGATTGAGGGATAAAACTTGTATATATGGTAAATGTCAAATATTCCATCGACCATGTTCAAATATTCTTATATGTTGCACTAAGAATCATCTAGACTACACCCAATTTATTGATGGTTATTACGTTGTTTGAAGATATAGATCGACATATGGCATTGCATTATATCCATTACCTGATGAACTAAAATGAAGTGATTACATTAGAACTCGAGTAAAAGCATGTCTATCTAGATGAAAACTCAAGTATGGTCGACGACTATAATATTTTACTTATCTAATATTACATTATGTCTTATAGGTACACTTACTTAGGATATCGCGTATGCAAGGTGGTGGGTCATCTTCTCATAGAGGCATTTATAAGTCAAGGTTAACTTGCCCGGTTTATCTGATTTAGACCTTTCATTTGGATAGGTAAGGTCACAATGCATGTCTATTGAGCTCATTGATACTTTATCCCACAGTTGCAGGATAGGCAAAGATAAGATGTTTTAGTTGTCATTGTAAGTCTATTTTACTTGTATAAATTGCAAATAATATGATTAATAACTTTAATTAACACTTTTATTTTTTATATAGTGATTAGTTTAACTTAAATATAATTATGTTTTAAATTGTTGAATATGATATGTTATATTGCTGATGAAATTACATGACTGGGTTAAATCATTCGTGTTCCTAGGTGGGGTTCTTATACATTAGTTATCTAGAACATATAAAGCTTGATCACATTTTGTTACATTCATTATTGAGATATGATGACAAGAGACACACATGTTTCACCTCAAGAATGAGGAGATGACACCCACATTATGGAATGTAGTAGTTATGCTTGGTATGCTCATTAATGCATGAGAAATCATATTATAAGGGTACATGATCATATTGAGTTGTGTAAGCATGTATTTAGAGTGGCACCCCTCTTAATGAATTTAGGGGAGGATAACATACGCTTTAAATGTCTTGGAACAACATTCACCACAACATCAAAGGATGCTGATGATGAGATCTTGTACAAGTATGCATTAAATTATGATTTTTTTATATGTCAATTATTTGTAAATCTTTGTTTGATAATGTGAAGCTATTATAGGTATGTTAGCGCATATATATTGCATATGTTTGTAAGTATTATGTTCACATATTTGTCCAAGAGATATGTGTCATTTATTTATCCAATGTTTCTTGAGGATTTTGATTTGATTCCCATATATAGCTAGGGTTCTGCTATATTGGAATGCCTGTAAAAATATATATGCGTTGCATGCATGAATAAGGCAAAATAGGTTGGGGGATGCATACTACTTTTATTGGTATGAATGAAATAAATTTTCAATTTCATTTAAAATATTTATAATAAATTTAAAAAATCACTCAATTGTTTTTTTGACATAGCTATAGTTCTGAGAGCATCTCTATATATGAAGGTTACACTTAAACTTCCATTAGAATACAAGTAATGTTATGTTCAAAATTATATGCATCTATATTATATTTGTGTAAATGTGACTAAAACAATTGTTAATAAGCTTATGATTTGTAATGTTAGGTGGTACATGATTAGGGGGTTTGATAATAATTCCACAAATGTGTTGTTATTTTATCAAAGCGAGATAGATAGCTAGCAACTTTTCCAGGTGCATGTTGAACAATTTTTTTGTAATTTAATTTAACTTTTATCTATTACTGTCATTTTGTTGTTTTGACATTTGTGTTATAGGTAATGCGGGCTCCATTTAAAGATGATAAATTAGTAGTTTCTCCTACAGTTTGTATTAGCAAGATAGACACTTGGACAAAAATAGTCCCACTGGTTTTTTAAGATGGTTGAGTTACATTGCCCTAATCAGGTGATACGATTTTTGACTACAGATAACACATTCTAGTTGACATCAATACAAGTTATGTGCTACACACCATAAGTTGTCGGGGTAAAACTAACGATTATGACTCTGGTTAATCCACCATGCAAGCTTTATATTACATTGGGCATAAAAAAATCTGAGTAGGTTCCTCCATTGAAAGACTTGCAATACAAGTAACATGTGCATCAGATTTAAAATATCATAAGTAATCTTAACTTTTTAGAATTAAAATATATTGAAAGATGTGTTTTATTTATGGAAATTTAATGTATGCATTTTATGAACATTACATTGACTTGTTGACTTGTTGTTATGGGAGAATCAAGAGTCTGCCTATATGCTTCGTAATCTTGATGAAGAAAATAAAGCATACATTTATGTATCTTATTGGTTCACTGTTTATTGCACTACACTTATGAACTTTGGAGAGACATTAACTCTTGATGATGTTGTAGCCAATGATGAGGCCATTAAACACAAGAGACAATTACATTATTGATGAGCTTATCCCATTTAGTAGACGATATATACATAGATAAATAAACTTACTTCTATGCTATGAGTTTGATGTTGTGTTATTTTGTTAAATATGAGCTTGCAATTCATTTTAATATGTTTTAGTTTATTTGTAATATTGTATTTTTTTTTTGTAATTTTTTTTGCGTTCGTTAAGTTGAAATTCATATAGTTTTTGGATATAATTTAGAATACTATAATTTAAAATAAAAAATCTTACAGGTCGTCATGTGAACAAAGATAATAAGATTGTTTGTTGAGTTTAGTTTTAATATAAATATTGTTCAATTCTTGCATGTACAAGTGTCATGAACCAAAATGATTGTTTTAATGGGTATTGAACTTCATAATTTATTTTGATTTGTTTTATATGAAGTTATCCCGATCTTATGATCCAGGTCATGTGTTTTGCAGGTTAGCTATTTTGACTCGGATAAGGCTGGTTGACTTGAGAATTTTTTTTTCCTTTTTAGTTGATTTTTTTTTCAATTTCATCTTTCAATATTAAGTTGATTAAGAATTAAGCTTCACAATGTTTTTCAGTCAGCGTTCTACAAGGTTATCTTGGTCTTATAACCCTGGTCATGAGCTTGTTCGGTTGACTTGAGTGGTTTTTTGTGTTTTTTAATTGATTTTTTTTAATTTCATCATTCAATATTGAGTTGATTGTGAATTGATCTTCATAATTTATTTCGAGTTGCTTTCTATGGGATTATCCTGGTTTCATGACCTAGGATGACAGGTTATCTCGCTTTTTTTAGTGAAATTTTATTTTTAATTTCAACATTCAATATTTGGTTAATTAAAAATTGAGTTTAAGTATCGAAATGATAATATATTAGATCGATTCAGATTAACTCGAGTTAAGATACCAAATCTTCTACCCAGAACTTGATACTTAAAAAAAATATTGTCTTGATTTTTTGTTAATCAAACTAAATTCTTATTGGTCATTTTTGAACTTGTTAAGGTGACCAAGTTACATTAAGTCAACTCCCATATAATTTAATTTCTTACATTAAAAAACACATTAACAATATCTAAATTTATTTTATATAAAATAAATTAATTAATTTGACCTCCAGTACAGCATGACTTGAAGTAACCGTAAGGATGCATGAGCAATGATGTAGTTATTACTAACAGAAGATAAAGGCAGAGCCAAAGGAGGGCTGGAGGGGGCATTCTCCATCCTAAAAATATTTATTCTTATAGAATATAGGTATTATATAGTAACAAGCACCCCACCTTTGACGAAAATCATAATTATATATAGGGATAATTATATATATATATATATATAATTATTAGTTTGATTGTGTTTTTATTTATCCTCTATATTTCATAAAATTACATATCATATTATGGGATTTATATATTAAATAATAGTTTAAATCCTTAACCCCAAGCGCTAAATATATATATATATATATATATATATATATATATATATATATATATATATATATATATTTTAATATATATATTTTTGATATTATATTTATTTTAATAACTAAAAGTCCTTCCAATAATAATATTAAATCTTTATCATCAAACTAATATTATAACTTTATCCAAAAAAAAAAAACTAAAACTTGTATTTCATAGAACACTTTATGTGCAAGACAATTCATTCGTCTGTATTGTTTTGATGGCTTCCCAAGTATATACATGAAGATACTGAGAAAGAAAAAATAGTCATCAAGATCAGGAGAAAATAATATTATTAACGTGCGACACAAGTCTTCGTGCCCATTTAAGCTTGAGTTCTGCTTCTCCTCCCTTTTATTCTTCAAATAAAGACATCACTTTGAGTCTTTAAAAGTCCTTCCCGTAAGGACTGTTTATTTCTGCGTTTTAAAATTTTTTTTGATAAAATTTAAATTTTTTTTTATTTTTTTATTAATTTTATATTAATATGTTTTTAGTGTTTTCAAATCATTTTGATGTGCTGATGTTAAAAATAATTTTTTAAAAATAAAAAAACATCATTGGCATGTATTTTGGCACGAAAAGCTATTTAAAAAGCAACTGCAACCACACTGCTAAACACACTCTACATGATTACCTGCTGCACTGCGGTTGGATTTTTTTTTTTACATAAATATTTTGGAGTTGATAATATTTTTTAAAAAGAAAAAAATTATGTTAGAATTGATTTAATATGATTCAATTATCTTAACAGGTTTAAATACAATTTAAATAACTAGTAAAATATAATTTGAATCAAAATAAATTTTTAAGATGATAATTTTTTTAATAAAAATTAAGACAATAATATATGAGATCGATTCGGGTCAACCTGAGTTAATTTATCAATCCACATATCAAGTTATGAGATCATGATAGCCTTATAAAAAGCAAATCAAAACAAATTACAGAACTTAATTTCCAATAAACTTGATGGTGAAGGATTAAATTAAAAAAAATTAATTAAAAAAATTGACTTGAGTTAACTTAATTTAACCAACTAAACTCGTCATTTATGTCATGAGACTGAGAGAACTCAATAAATAAAAAACATTAATATGAAACTTAGTTTTTAATCAATTCAGTGTTGAAAAGATGAAATTACAAAAACAAATTGTAAAAAAAGCATATAAAAACGACTCGCTAAACCTGTGATCTGAATCATGTGATAATGATAACTTCATAGAAAGCAGATCGAAATAAATTAAGAAGCTTAATTCTCAATCAATTAAATGTTAAAACTAAAACTTAAAAAAAATCAATTACAAAAACAAAATTCAAGTCAACAAAGTTAATCAAAAGCTAAATTGATAAAAAAAATATAAAACCCTATCCCTAAAGCTAATACTAGATATTGAATTGAAAAAAAAATCAAAGAAAAGAAAACTATTAAAAATAAAAATAAAAATAAAAATAAAAATAAAAATAAAATATATTTAAGTGAATATTATTATTTAACAAATTTACTTTTTGTTGTTGTTTTTTTCTTTTTTGGTGGTAGTGGTTAAAGCACAAACAGTGCATTGGTACGGGGGGGATAATATACCCAACTCTGTTGCAATTGACGAGCTTTATGTTGATCACATCGTCACTCCTCCGGCGGAGGCTTCTGCGGAATCAAGTATTCCAGAACTGCATTGCTTGAAAAGGGAAAAGACATAATTCAAGGAAACAGAAGAGGATCTGTTCTTTATGGTGGGAAACAGGCTAAAGGAGCCACAGGGAATATGGGTGTTGGGCATGATGATCAAAACTTCACAGGAACACCATACTTTTTGCCAGGTACAATTTTTTGTTATCAGTAGCTTTAAAGATTAGCAATAGGCTTTCACAGTCGGCTATCATCATAAGGTTGATTGAACGATTTCAGCTTTTGGAATAAAGATCTAGTCCTAGAAACAAGATCTGAAGGGGTTTGTCCACCATTTTCTTTTCCCAGACTGAAATTAAACCTTCCCAGTACACCACCACAAGCATTTTCCTCTCACAATGACAAATCTGCATCTCCAACGCACATTTTTGCCAAAATCACTTCAAACAATTCATTCACACACACCCTTTTTATTATTTCCATGAATATAAACTTTACAAACACTTCTAATAATTCCCGTTAAGTGTTCAATAAAATTCCTCCTGAACAAGAATATCAAGAACACCCCATTCAAGCACTACAAGTTCTCTAGAATGGATCTGGTACAAAACCCAAAATGGAAATTGCATAATTAACAAAAAAAAAAAAAAAGCATCTATGCAAGAACAGATGGGTTCAACAAAGAAATCCCAGTGTTGATTTTGTTACCAACAAATATTTTTGGTTTTTCCACAATTTTCTCAACTTTTTCTGTGGATATTTT
>Ga0325401_1002421_pt1 | contig 16571 bp, 17 predicted proteins | sample PopdelMetagenome_FD_205666 | JGI IMG/M metagenome (GOLD analysis project Ga0325401, IMG submission 205666) | Populus deltoides microbial communities from Bellville, Georgia, United States - Xylem-PdKOR-R2 | ecosystem: Host-associated > Plants > Phyllosphere > Stem > Wood/Secondary xylem | place...
ATATGCCTGTGAAAGTAGTTCCATTAAAAGTTTCGAAGTTCGTGCATTTCATTATCTATGATTTAAACAGGTCTTGAGAAATCCGACGCTGAATATTCCGAGGATGATAGGAAGACCAAGCTTGGATCATTGAAAAAGAAGGCAATCAGTGCCTCGAACAAGTTCAGGAATTCTTTGACAAAGAGAGGCCGGAGACACAGTAGAGTAATGTCTATTGCAATTGAAGATAACCTTAATGCTGAGGAATTACAGGCAGTGGATGCGTTTCGCCAAGCACTTATTTTGGATGAACTACTACCCTCTAAGCATGATGATCACCATATGATGCTAAGGTTACTTTTCATTTTTCTGTCGTTAATGTTTAGAATGGCATGCTCAGCTTTCATGAAAAATACTTCTTTGACTTGATCTAAGTGCTTGGGTCGATCATATGTTGTCTCATGATACAGATTTTTAAGGGCCAGGAAATTTGATATTGAGAAAGCAAAGCAAATGTGGTCTGATATGCTCAGTTGGAGGAAGGAATTCGGTGCTGACACAATCATGGAGGTAACCCACTTATTTACATAAAAGATTAAGAATGTGTCACCATGCAGTATGGTAGTTAATGAATTTCTGTGCTTTTGGGTTCTTTCAGGACTTTGAGTTCAAGGAAATCGATGAAGTCTTGAAACACTATCCACAAGGATATCATGGAATTGACAAGGAAGGAAGACCAGTTTACATTGAAAGACTGGGTGAGATTGACGCTAACAAGCTTATACAGGTCACGACATTGGATCGGTATATGAAATACCATGTACAGGAGTTTGAGAAAACCTTCAATGTCAAGTTTCCGGCCTGTTCAATCGCAGCAAAGAAACACATTGATCAGAGCACCACTATTTTGGATGTGCAAGGAGTGGTGAGTGAGGACTGCTGCTGCTAGTAAATAGACAGACATAAGATATTGAATTGCATTATGTTTGCTTGTTACACTATTTGAAGAACGCTGACAAAAAAGTTCATGGTCAGGGGCTTAAGCAATTCACCAAAACTGCAAGGGAACTTATTGGCCGCATTTCAAAGATTGATGGTGACAATTACCCTGAGGTAATCAGTTTAATTGTTTTAAATTTATTTTCTGCTTGTTGTCTTTCCTTAGATGAATAAATGGTTCTCGTTTCAGCTAATGCTATTCGAATTTCCTGATTATTGTAGACCTTAAATCGGATGTTCATCATCAATGGTGGTCCTGGATTCAGGCTTTTGTGGAGCACTGTTAAACAGTTCATTGACCCCAAGACTGCCCAAAAAATCCATGTAAGCATTCACCTATTGATCTCAAATATTAAAAAAAAAAACGAAATTCTATAAATCTCCAAACTAATCCATCGTTGTAGTGTCACTAATTTGTTGCCACTATTTTTTTATCAGTTTCTGGGTAACAAATACCAGAGCAAGTTGCTTGAAGCAATTGATGCTAGGTAAGTTCATTGTTGATGACATGAAACTTCACTTTTCCAATGCCTTTTGCACTCCACTTCTGAAACTGAAGGTGCCCTCTTTTCTTCTGGACTTCAACCAGTGAGTTGCCGGAGATTTTTGGTGGTACCTGCACCTGTGCCGACAAGGGTGGTTGTATGCGTTCTGATAAGGGTCCATGGAATGATCCCGACATCTTAAAGGTACAATTGCTGCAACTTATGATTTTTCTGTTGATTACCAATTCTTCGCTTGCCGAGCATTTTATAATACAAATGATAAATCACGTATTTTTCTTTCATTTTGATGACCCAGATGGTTCACAATGGTGAAGCCAAATGCCACAGGAAAACATTTTCAGGAATTCATGAGAAAGGAATCTCCGAGGATGATCAGCCATGCATAAAGGTATTCATAATCTTGTGACCTCTACTCGCATCATAGACACCAGATTTTAAGCCATTGATCGATTGCTTAACATTTTCTTTGTTGTCTGGCAACACGAAGAAAAACATTTCTTTCAGCAAAGAAGTAACTGTTGATGCTGCTGATTATGGCCATCCAAAGAATCATCTAGAACATGCAATTCTTTCTCCAGTTCCTGAAGTAAGCTATAAGGATTTGAGTCCGATCGTTGGGATTCCTTGGTATCATATCTTCATTTCTGATGTTCTCTTTATATTGCAGTCTCCCTTGAGCAAGAGGTGCAGTAGCGACCAAGACTATGAGAACTCCATTCCAATGGTGAAAAGGACGATCGATACTGCTTGGCCTACACCATTGAATAATAGAGATGGGCTCTCTAAAGGTACATAATCCGTCCATATGTCGCATACCTCTCGTAAAATCGGTGATTCTCATCAAAGTTTAGCCTTATCAAAACCACAGGAATCCTTCGTTTGGAAATCTTATGATTTTAACACTTCTTTTAAGTCGTTCATATTTTGAAATAGAGGTGGGAAAGTTTCAAGGCAGTGCCAAACTTTTGGATTATTTCTAGAATTCATATGAACAGACTTTTGCTGCCTATCAATGCCACAGAATGCCCCCCAGTGCATGGTGCTTGCAAGGCTCAAGGAGGGAGCACTCAGATATTAAATGGGATACTGACTGTTGTGATGGGAATTGTCACCATGGTTCGCATATCACGCAACATGCCCAGGAAACTTGCTGAGGTTGCTGCTTATGGCAGTCAAGTCTACTACGCTGATGAGATGGCTAAAAGCCACGTGTTGGCAGCGCCATCCATCTCTACTTCTGAATACAAGAACATCATGTTGCGCATGGCTGAAATGGAAGAGAAGCTGAGTGTTCTCAGTTCAAAACCTCAAGCCATGCCCGCTGAGAAAGAGGAAATGCTGAATGCTGCGATCAAGCGAGCAGATTCCCTAGAGCAAGAGCTATCAATGGTCAAGACGGTACCTACTCGATTTTCTTTCATTTTATCCGGAGCTGTTGCCTGTATGAAAATATCAGCCTTGTGTAATGTTCGAGCTGATTTCTTTCGTCATGTTTTTTCTTGTACAGGCACTTGAGGATGCCGTTACAAAACAGCAGGAACTCCTAGCCTACATCGAAAAGAAAAGGAAGAAAAAGAGTGTAAGTCTACACATCTCTGATATTGCTTAGCAAAGCTGATTCATGCATGCATTTTTCTAATTTAATGTCTGTTCATACTTTCAGATTTTTGGATTTTGAATCAAGAGTTCATGCTGATGAGGCAATAGATAGATGCTGCACTTACAATGGTGGCCGCAGAGATTTCTAGCCCCATAATACCTGAGTGTTTTCTGACCTTGTTTGCTTTTTCTAACACCAACTCAAAGTCCACGTATATTATATGGTTATTATAAAATCATCCTCGTGATTCTGTAAATTATACAAACACCAACCTTTCTGTGTGATGAGGGCATTCTGTGGTAGGATTGATATGCATTTTACCTCGTTACCACACGGATGTTCAGGGCAATGCAAGGGTTGAGATTAATTAAAGTTGCAACTTTAAATGAAAAATAAATAAACTCTATATTTCTGTCATTATACCAAAATTTACCTTTAGAGTCGCAGACCAATAAAAATAATTCAACTTCTTTGAAAAAAATAGGAGTTAACTTGAACACCAAGCCTGTTTTGTCTTTACAGAAATATATGGTACTAAAGATGAAACATGAATGAAGATTAAATATGTCACATCTAATATGTAGTATTGTCTTCGGAGATGGAGATTGGAAAAAGATACGTTGAAGTCAATGACTATATCACACACAGGTCCCGAAAATGATTTTAGAAGACAAATTGCTCATGCAAACTTCCTCGCAACAAGGTCTGTATTCTACACTCGGCGACAGAAAATTACATTAATTTTGAAAGCATATCCCAGAGAGACAATGTCAGACACTCGTATAGAAATAACAGATTTAAGTACCGGACAATATCATGATCTCTCATTCTCCCTTGGCAAAAAAGCATATCCCAGAGAGACAACACTTGCGATCGAATGTCAGACACTCGTACAGAAATAACAGATTTAAGTACCGGACAAGAGCGCAATCATGATCTCTCATTCTCCCTTGGCAAAAAAGCTTACCAGCAGAACTTCTTTTTCTGATATGCAGGAAGAATAAGGTTAGCCACGTAGTTAAGCAAAAAATGTATTTCCCATATAGAAATAAAACAGAGATCTGTCTCCCTACCCGGTGGAACTTGGCCTCCTCCTCACTGTCTATGTATGCTAGCAATTCTTCCTGCCTCATTAAAGCTTCATATAGAGCCTACTCAGGAAGCAGATGACACCAAATGATAATGTGGATTAGATGCGAAACAGAAGCACGAGTTAAAACAAACTAAATGCATGTAGACGAAAATTAAACTTTGGCCACGAAAGACTGCTGACATTACGTAAACTATTCAAAGAAGCTAATTATCTATTAGAGTTTGCATGTCATAGATAAACTAGCCTCAACAATATAAATTGCCCAAGCCATACAGAGGTAAGGCACTGAATGGTATACAGTGAGATCATGGAGATGTGCATATGCATGTGAAAACAAGAACTCAAACACTACTCTTCAAAGCAACAAACAGAAAACGAGTGGAATTGCTTCTGATATTACGCTAAGAGAATCATCACAGTGGCAGCAGATGCCAGAAAACAAAAAAATTACCAAAACACTATCACATGCTACATGCAAAAGTTTCTTGAATGCAAGCTCACAGATTTGGTATTATTAAACAACACGACTACCTGATGGAAAAAGAGCAGTAATGAAATCAATGTTTCTGCTAGTAAAAATGAAATTCTGGCCAAAAGAGCGATCAAACCTTTTTAGTTGCAATTAGCTCTGCTTCCAAAGCATCCACACGACAAACAGCAGCATTCAGTAATTCCTCTTTCTCGTAAGGCATCACTGATGGCTTTGCTTGAAGTGTATTAACTTTCTCCTCAAGCTCACCTAGTCTTTTCAATACAGAGGAGAGGAGGTCTGTCTCAGTGAAAGCACCAGTTGGTGAAGGCGGACGGCACTCCTCTTTTTGAGTTGCATCAAGGGCAAGTTCAGGAGAACTCTGATCACAATCAGATAAGGTGCGGGGAAGCCTTTTGGTTACTTGGAATGCCAGTGCACGAAAGAGAGTGAGAAGTGTCATGAAGAAAGCCATAACTGCTATGAAAATTCGAACACGAACACCTTCTGGAGTCTTTTCATTGTTGGGCAGGGTGATTGTTGCTGCATCAGAAATTTCAAATTTCACGATCTGCTAAATAAGAGATATGGATAAAAAGATAATGCATTAAATCAAATAAATGTGTTATATGGAGCACATTAAACACGGGAAAGACTAAAATCAAAAGTACACAACAGAAAAGGCTGAAATCAAAACATCACAAAAGTTGATTCACTGCATCTGTTGTATCAGTGGTAGACATTTACGAGGCACAAATGGGAATGCATTAAATCAAATAAACATACATGGAGCATATTAAACACAGCAAAGACTAAAATAAAAAAACTACACTTGAGTTGATTCCTTGCATCGGTTGCATTACTGTGAAACATTTACTAAGCACAGGTGGATTTTTTTTTTACTTCTGCTTGAACAAAGAACAGAAAACTCCAATATTAGGTGGCAGATGCAAAAAGTTGCCAGCAACCACAACTAACGAGGTCAAATGCCTAAGGCATAAAGCAGAAACCTAAATCAAAATGGCCATTCTATGATGCCATCTAAGCCCTTCTTTAAATGGGTGGTTGATTCAACCTTATTCTTTCTAAAAAACATGCAACAATTTTAAGAAACCCTAATGACCTATTTCAAATCACATGTACTTTAAGTCAGTGCTAAACTATCAAAATGTAAAAAGGGAGAGGATTGTGCGTTGTACATTTGTACTCGTGTCAAAATCCATGTGAGTAAATGATTCACGGGCGTCCTGCTCTCATACAATTAGATGAGGTGACAGCATTGTAAGCAACATACTTAGCAGAGGCTGCAGACAAGAACATAGCAAAGAGAAATAAACATGATACAGTGAACAATAGAATATAATTGCTGACCTTTGGAAACAGGCCTCTGGATGGCTGCTGGATTTTTCCATCCAGCATCAACAGCTTTGTCAACCATAGGTACGTATTCATCATACCCAGGGAAGCTACCACCATATCCTGCCTTTCCGACTACCTTAGCCTGACAATTCAACAAAGAAAATTAACATAAATAAATAAGAGAAGATCAAGCCTCAACACTTGTTCGATTTGGTAGATATACCACACTTGGTTACTTACTTTAGCTGGTATAAGCGAAAATTGTCACTACATCCAGGTCTCATTTTGAGCACATGCGTTTTCACTTGGCAACTAACCAAAGCAGAAATATTTAAGAGAGTGCAGGGGATGTTCCCAGGGAAATATAGAGAGATATTACTAGAATAGATACGAAAAACAAACATTTTAAAACAGAATTCAACCCCCATGCCCATGTCACTTCATCATTCATTTTGACCATGCAAAATAACTATCATTAAGAACAATATTCCAATAGCAGCGCCTCAAAATAGCACATAACAAATTCCAGAATAATAAACCTACCTCTTCACGAACAGGAGTGAGTCGAAGATGGGAGTAACTTTTCAATGTTTTCGGGGATGTGATATCTTCAGCTTCAGATCCTGATTCCGCAGTGGATGTATCACTACCTTTAAACTGCTTCATGATACAAAGCAACGTGCTAAAGTTAGGTAAAACAAGATACACATGCGTCAATGTCAAAGATGAAGATAGAGAAAATCTTACCATTGGATACCGTGGCTTAGCATAAGCAATAACCTTGCCTTCACTGTTTAGCACTTTTACAACCTGCCTGGCTCGACGTGGTTCACCATTAAGAACCATCTGCAACAACATAAAAGTGATCAAAATTCTTTTCATTTTTTTGTGTTCATTTAACACAAATTAGTACATACACCCCATTGGTGGCAGAACGATCTAAAAACTATAACAGCTTGCACATCACATATATTAAAGTCCAGTAAATGACCTTCAATATTTCAGGGTTTTTCCATGGTCCCTTATCAGACTGAAGGCAACCCCCCTGATCAGCACATGTGCAAGTACCACCCAGAAATTCCGGCAATTCACTGCAAAAATTGCAAAGTTCTGGTAAGTGAGAACACAAACATTTGTTTTATAAAATATCGAGAATTTCAAAATAAAAGGTTGAATGAGAATCATGCAGAGAAGTTACAAAACAGATATGTATTATACAGCTAATTCCCAACTCATTTTACCTAGCATCAATTATCTCAAGCAATTTGGTCTGGTACTTGTTTCCAAGAACCTAATAGGTTCCAAAAAACAAAAAAACATGGGAATTAAAAAATTATAGCAAGCAGATATCAGGAAAGTACAATATATAGGAGCTATAAATCTTAACATACGTGAATCTTGGATGTCGTTTTGGGATCTAGAAAAGTCTTTACAGTGTTCCACAACAGCCTAAATCCAGGACCAGCGTTGATAATGAACATTTGATGGAGGGTCTGCATCAATAAATGAAATGCAAGAAATCCAGCTTCAAGTACCCAATAAAGATTTCACACGAGGAATTAATCAAAACAACAAAAACTATATTACAGACCTCAGGGTAATTATCACCATCAATCTTCTGGAGGCGCATAATGAGATCCCGTGCTGACTTGTTAAAGTTCTTGATTCCCTAAATGATTTACAATGAAAAGAAGAAATTAATGGTTGAAATCTTGATAAACATGCGCTGCAATGTTACAAGTGACATACCACGCCATGAACATCTAAAATAGTTGTGCTTGAATCTATATGCCTCTTTGCAGCAATAGTACAAGCTGGAAACTTAATTGCAAAGCTTTTCTCAAACTCCCGCACATGGTACCTCACGTACCGGTCCATAGTCGTAACATGCATAAGTTTGTTAGGCTCAACTTTTCCCAATCTTTCTATATAAATAGGTCTCCCCTCTTTATCCACACCATGATTACCATGAGGATAATGCTTCAAAACTTCATCCAACTCTTTAAATTCAAAATCCTGAGACATGCATGGAAAATTTTGGTGAAAAGGGAAAAATGTTAAATAGCAAAGCCATTTCAAGCAAATTGTCAAATAACATGGTTACCTCCATAATGGTGTCAGTACCAAATTCCTTTCTCCATTGAAGCATATCAGCCCACATGTGCTTTGCCCTTTCAATGTCAAATTTCCTTGCTTTCAAGAACCTGAAGGGCATAAATCATGTAAGGTTATCAGCCTTTATCATTTATCAACCATAGAAACAACATAAGAGATCGAAAAAGCACAGAATTCATTACGGGTAGGATCGCAACAGATTACCTCAACATCATATGATAATCATCATGTTTTTCTGGCAATAACTCATCCATCACCAAAGCCTGTCTAAATTGATCGACGGCCTGTAATTCCTCAACATCTCGGACATCCTCAATCGAAACAGAGCTAACCCTTCCATCACTCTTTCTCCTATTGCTTTTCTTCTTCAGAGAATGCTTGAACTTAGTAGATGCATTAAGGGCTTTCTTTTTCAGCGACCCAATTCTCGTTCTCCTCTCATCCTCAGAGTTCTCAAAATCAGATTTCCTCTCTCTCCGCTCATCATTTCCAGAAAACCCCTCAAAACCTACCACACAAATATCAAGAAAAAGATATTTTTTATGCCATATCAAAATCGATGGCGTCAATTTTAATTCCAGTACAGTAAAGCAATAAAACTCAATTAAAAAAAAGCTAAAAAAATTAATGTTTACCAGTAAAAAAATTACAACTTAAAGCCAAAGGAAAATATAAAAAAATTAAGCTGAGGTGACAAAAAACGAAAAACCATAATTAAAACCATTTGAATTAAAAACATAAACAGTGAAAATTAAGCTAAATTGTTATATTTAAAAGCGATCAACACAAAAAAAATGTAATGAAAAAAAAAACCTTAACGGTAAGAAACTTCCAGAGAAACCCTAAAACCAGTCAACAAAATCAAAATGAAAAAAAAAAAAAACTTACAAGGTCTGGCGAATCGATCCAGTGGACCCGACATCTCAGTATACGGAAATTGATTCAAACAGATGAATTTCACTCGATCAAATCAAACTGATAACCGCATCAACAACTTTGCCTACAGATAGTCACACCTGATCAAAACCTTCGCATTTCAATAAAAACACCAGAAAGCCTAGAAAATAAAATCACGAGAGAGGATTTGACTGAAATTAGGGAGAAAAAATGGAATGCAGTATAATGTATTGACTAAGTAAGTACCTGTTAGTTCTAGGTTAATTTTTTCGTTGACACGGATCACGATGTAGATCGGGTGGATATAATAAATGCATCAAACTCGCGGAAGGTGAATTAAAATATGTAACGGATAGGTTGGTTAAAATTAAATAAAAATAAATAATAAATAAGGGAATAAATTAATTTCGCCTAATATGTCGACGGCGAAACGAGAGCGTTTTTTTGGAGGGAGAAATGGTGGTATTTGTTAGATTAGGTTTGTAGGAGAGCGAATTGTTGGGGTTGATAGTGGGGCCTGCTAGTATTTTTTTTTATTTTTTTTGGAATGCCATGTGGCAGATGGTGAGGCGGGTGGCCATTGAGTTTACAATGAGCCGGCGGTGATTGTGTTGTTTTTTCGGTTTTAATAACGTGACATGTACCGAAGCCCATGAACATCTCGGGTGTAATAATTATTTGTTTTGTATTTTTTTTAAAGTGTATTTGATGAAAAAATATTAAATTAATTTTTTTTATTTTTATTATACTGATGTTAAAGTTTAAAAAAAATTATTTTAATATATTTTTAAATAAAAAACACATTTAAAAAATATTTTACACTACAATAACAAACATATTTACAATTCAAAAATCAGTTACAAGACAATAGGTTTAAGACATTCATAAAAGTGATTGAGTTAGCTTAAATTTATATTAAATTCTTAAAAAGATTATAATAATATAATATTAAAATAAATTTTGAGTTTTTTCATTGAATTAACATAATCTAATCAACTTACTAGATTGGACCAAATTTCATAACCATACCAGGAAGTCATGGTTTTAAATTTTGCTTGTTTGCATATTTCATGTAATATTTATGGGAAAAAATGCATTATATCTTAAGACATAAAAATAAATATAATTAAACAATGAGTGTAATAAGCATGCTAAATTGATATTTATATAGATAAATTATAGAATAACAAAAGAAATACAAAATATTAATTTGTAATTGTAGCATATGAAGAGGAAAGTCATGGTTAACAACGAGGAAAAAAGGATATACCTAAAGGTGTATATTTGTGATAGCAGTTGAAAATTAAATTTGTGAACATTTTAATATTCAAGTTTAACTTGGCAATCTGCTAAATCCATGTGACTTGAGTCTGGTAGCCATGCCAAACTTAAGAGCTTGGACTTAGCTGAAATATCATACCCAAGTTAATAATAATAATAATAATAATTTTATCATTCAAATCAAATCTATGGTTGTTTTTAATAGTAATAATATTTTTTTAAAAATTTATTAATAATTATAATAATAATTTTTAATTTTACCCTTCAAATAAAATCTATGGGTTTTTTTACAATAGTAGTAATTTTTTTCAAATTTATTAATAATAAAAAAATAATATTATTTATAATATTAATAATATTATTAAACATGCTTGACCCAAGTTCTTATAGTTTTTAATTTTATCCTTTAAATTAAATTTATGATTTTTATTTAATAGTAATAATATTTTTTTAAAAAATAATGATATTAATAAGAATAAGAATGATGATGATGATGATGATAAGACTCACGTTCCTTAAGTATGACATTCCCTTCGAGACTCAAGTAACTTAAATATCGGGGAAATTATTCTGTCAGTAACTCCGTCAGTTATTTTGCCTGTAAAAATATCATGTCACCGTATAATTTGTCATTTTGAATCCCACTGTTATACTCTTCATTATTCTCTCAGTATATACCAATCAAATTTTTATGTCGGTGCTTATCGAAGGATACATTAATGAAAAAATCTGTCAGTAAAAGTCCGAGGAAGGCTACGAGCCAAGATTAAAGCGCCTTTGCACATGTCATGTAATATTTATGAAAAAAATGCATTAAATCTTAAGCCATAAAAATAAATATAATTAAACAATGAGTATAATAAGCATGCTAAATCAATATTTATATCAATAAATTATAGAATAAGAAAAGAAATACAAAATATTAATTTATAATTATAGTATACGAAGAGGAAAGTCATACTTAACAACGAGGAAAAAAGGTAAAACTAAAGGTGTATATTTGTAATTGTATTATACGAATAGGAGTCCGACACAATTTTGTTTGCTTTTGGTAATGAGCAATTTTGAGTTGATATAATAATAGTACTAGATAGATGGTTTGTGTGTTGTTGCGGATCAATTCATAAATAATATAAATTGTTATTGTAATGACAATTAGAAATTAGATTTGTGAAAATTTTAGTATTTAAGTTCAACCTAGCAGCCCGTTAGTTTCAAGCGACTTGAGTCTGGCAGCCATACCAAACTCAAGAGTCGTGGACCTGACCAGAATGCCAGATCCAAGTTGTTGTTGTTATTATTATTATTATTATTATTAGTAGTAATAATAATATTAATTTTTATTTTTACTCTTCAAATCAAATCTATGGTTGTTTTTTAATAGTAATAATATTTTTTTCAAATTTAATAATAATTTTTAATTTTATTCTTCAAATAAAATCTATGTTTTTTTTACAATAGTAATAATATTTGTTTTTCAAATTTATTAATAATATTAATAATGATGAAAATAATATTATTTATAACATTAATAATAATATTAAACACACCTGACTCAAGTTCTTATAGTTTTTAATTTTACCCTTTAAATCAAATCTATGATTTTTCTTCAATAATAATAATATTATTTTTCAAATTTAATAATAATAATAACAAGAACAAGAACAAGAACAAGAACAAAAAATAATAATAATAATAACAATAATAATAACAAGACCCATGTTCTCTGGGTATAACATCCCCTTCCAAACCCAAGTAACATGGGTCTGGCGCCCCTGCCAGATCCTAGTTCATGGGTTGTGGCCATGCTCAACTCAGGTGTGACCTCAATACTACTTTTTTTCAACGGTAATAATATTTTTTAAAAAATTTATTAATAATTACATAAATAATATTAACAACAACGAAACTAATATTAATAATAACAATAACAATAACAACAACAACAATAATTTTTAATTTTAACCTTCAAATTAAATCTATGGTTTTTTTTGCAATAGTAATAATATTTTTTTCCAAATTTATTAATACTAATAATATTAATGGTAATGAAAATAATAATATTAATAATATTAAACACATCTAACCCAAGTTCTTATAATTTTTAATTTGACCCTTTAAATCAAATTTATGGTTTTTTTCAATAATAATAATTGTTTTTTTCAAATTTAATAACAATAATAAGAATAAGAACAATACTAATACTAATAATAATAATAAAATAAAAATAAAAATAAAAATAAAAATAAAAATAAAAATAAAACTAATAATAAGACCCACGTTTCTTTGATATGACATTCCTTTCCAAACCTAAGTTACTTAGATCTGATGTCCCTTCCAGACTCTAGTTTATGGGGTGTGGCCGTATCCAACCCAGGTGTGATTTTATTACTATTTTTTTTCAATAGTAATAATATTTTTTAAAAATTTATTAATAGTTATATTAATAATATTAACAATAATGAAAAGAATAGTAGTTGTAGTAATAATAATAATTTTTAATTTTACCATTCAAATCAAATCTATGGTTGTTTTTCAATAGTAATATTTTTGTTTAAATTTTTTAATAATAATAATAATAATTTTTAATTTTACTCTTCAAATAAAATCCAAGGTTTTTTTTACAATAGTAATAATTTTTTTTTTCAAATTTATAAATAATTATATCAATAATAATATTTATAATATTAATAATAACATTAAACACGCCTGACTCAAGTTCTTATAGTTTTTAATTCTACCATTTAAATCAAATCTATTGATTTTCTTTAATAGTAATATTTTTTTCAAAATTAATAACAACAACAACAATAATATTGAGAATAAGAATAATATTAATAATCATAACAACAACAACAACAATAATAATAAGACCAACATTCCTTGAGTATGACATCCCCTTACTGTTTGTTGCAGAAAAAATTACAGAAGAAAAAAGGAGAAATGAGGGAAGGGGAGAGGAGGATCGATAATCAGGTCATAAATTAAATATCACCGATGGCAATACCAATGGAATTATTCCATTAGTAACATCATCGGTTATTTTGCTGGTAAAAATATCATATCACCGTATGATTTGTCGTTTTGAATCCGACTGTAATACTCTCCATCATTCTTTCGGTATATACCGATGAGATTTTTATGTTGGTGTTTTCTGAAAGATAAATAGATGAAAAATTATATCGGTAAAAGTCATCACAATATACTAATAGAATTTTTTCATAGATATTTTTATTTATATTTGTCAATTTTCAACTAAACGATGCCTTCTTTTTTTTTTCTTCTTCTCTCATCAATACCAGCCAATTTCACCACCAAATTTAGCCATCTCCCACACCTTTTACAACAACAATAAACATCACTCTCATCAATTCCAACCACAGCCACCAACAAATTTTAGCAATTCCTCACACTTTTTCCAATAACAACAGACATCACATTTCCCTTTACCTTTTTTAACTACAAGAAATGTCAAATTGTCGACCTTTTCCTCGTCAAATTCCAACCACTTCCATCATTATTTCCAGCCACACTTCACATTTCAACCTAACATTTCATTTTGCAATTCCAGCCATTTCTCTTAACATCTCTAATCACAACAATAAAATCTGCACATTTCCCATAATTTGGATTTTATTAACTTGCTATGTGTGTTATATAAATTCTCCTGCTAAGTCAAACAAAATAGAAGAAGTGTTAGGAAGGCTGCAAGAATGTAGAATTGACACTACAATTTAAATTAGGTCGGACTTTAATAGCAAACCATAAATCACATGGAGTTTTAGTGTAGTTAAATACCATAATCAGGGGCAAAATATTTAATATACTTGTTTTCAACAAGAAAATTTGGATAATTAAAGTATGTTTTTTACATCAATTACAAGTCTTTCAAGAGCCTATAAAAACCTCGAAAAACAACATAGGTTTTTCAAATTCTTAACATAAATTAATCAAATCAAATCAAAATTTATCGGTTGAAACTGATCTTGATTTTACTTATTTTTTTAAAATAATTTGGTTATTTATTTTAGGTATAAATCAAACCAAAGTAAAACTAATCACCCCTACTTGACAATTGACAACCTTTGTTTTTTTCTAGGTCATTTCAGCCTCTTGTTTTTTTTTTAGCTAGCGTTTTTATATTCATGGCCCAGGACTTTGTGCACATTAAATTTAGGTATATAAACTTTTTTTCTCTTGGATTTTTATCTCGTGTGTACCTCTTTCTTTGTCTTAGGTTTTTGTTCTTCTTTTTGTTTTTTATTTTTCTTCTTATTATTATTTTTTTAACCGTAAGTATTCGAGTCAGCTTACACATACCTCAACTAATCCCTCGAGATCTTAAAGTTATCGACTATATAAGCCTTCAGTGGCCCTGAGTAGGGATGAGCAAAAAAACCGAATAACTAATTAAACCGAGAAAACCAGAAAAAAAATAACTGAAAAAACCGAATTGAAAAAAAACGAATTAACCGATTAGAAAATCACAAAACAGGTTCGGTTTGGTTTCAGTTTCTAAAGTCTGAAACCGATTAAACCAAACCAGTTCAATCAAGCCAACACTAAAAAAAAAAAAAGTATAAACAGTATGTTTTGTCTAACCCTAAACCTAAATGCATTATCAGCCGCCCCCTATCCCTGCTCTCTGTCTCTCATCTCTCAAATCTGTCTTTTTCTCCTCCATGCATTCTCAGTCCTGTGTTAATTTGGGCCTCTCCCTCTTCTTTAAAGGACGGGTAATGGATTCTTTTGGGTTTCTTGAATTTTGCCGATTCTTGTCCAATCTCTTTGAGTATTTCACTTCTGATCCGAGTTACTTGCATGAACTTTCTCATTTATTTTACATGGAAAGATGCAATAAATGATTTTGAAGATGTGGGTCACAATGATGATGCTAGAAAGATGACGAAAAAGTATGTCATTGGTGAGGTAGATGTAACAACAGTTCCAACGAAACGCCTCTAGGTAGCCCTAGGTTTGGGAGGAACAAACCCTAAAAACGAGAAGCCTGGGTTTCTAATTAAGATCTTGCAACTCCTGATCTTGGGCATGGCTCTTGCTGTCCGAACCTACACCAAGAAAGAGTAGAGGCTATGATTTATCAGGATCTACCCTTTTGAGCGGTTAGATGGGGATTCAATCAGTTTAATTCTAAAAAACACTCTTTTGTTTTGTTCCTCCCTTGTGTTGTGTTTGTGCCGAAGATGCTTTAGTTCAATTTGAAAAATAAAAGTGCTAAAAAATATGATCAATAAAAAGCTCAGAAAAAACTCAACCGGAATAATTTCGGTTTGAACCGGTTTGGAAGGGAAAAAATGAATTGAATCAAAATTAATCGGTTTGAACCGGTTTTCGGTTCGGTTTGAAAACTAAAAAAAATCAGTTTGGTTGTTTATTTTGGTCCAAAACCAGACCGAATCGAAAATGCTCAGCCCAAGCCCTAAGATTTGTGGCACTTGAACTAGTAACTTATGGAGAACAAACCTAGAACCTGACCAGTAGAACTATACACCTTTAAGATTTTATTTTTCTTATTTTCATTAACTTCATTGCTGTTGTGGGCTTTGATTATGTTATTTGTGCTTTATGGGTCACCTTTCCTTTTACTTTGTGCATCCAATCATTCTCATCTTTTCTTGTATTTGATGGACAGTGCATGCTTTTTTAGGGTTCTTAGTTTGTTTCTGTGATTTCTGTGAGAGAGTTCTCCAGCTGTGGTTTGCTCTTTGCTTAATTGGTTTCTTTGCATTGTTTGTTTTTTTTTTCTTTGGCTGCCCTCATGGTTTTTTTGGGATTATAATAGTAGTTGCGGTTCAAAGTACTTTTCGCTTAAAAATATATTAAAATAATGTTATTTTATCTTTTAAAAATTATTTTTGAGATTAACACATCAAAATGACATGAAAACATAAAAAAATAATCTGTAACAATTTTTTTTTTTTTGAGGGAACGCTTTCCTAAATGGATTGTAGTGTTTGCCCTTTCTCTTTCTTTGAATTGCCTATAATCTTGCTGAAATGCTAAATTGCTAAACGATGTAAAATGGAGGTACAAAACCGTTCACTGTTTATTCTTGACCACCCTTTACTTTTCTTAATTAACACTTTGATTATGGTAAAGGTAGACTTTGACTCTAGATTAACAAAAATTAGGACGTGATATAGAAGAGATCTAGGGTTACAAGTCTTTCAAACTAGCTAAAGGATTTTGAGGTCATATGATTCTGCAATTCCAAGATAAACATAATCTAATCAAATCTTATCATTCTAGTTC
>Ga0325401_1002422_pt1 | contig 16570 bp, 8 predicted proteins | sample PopdelMetagenome_FD_205666 | JGI IMG/M metagenome (GOLD analysis project Ga0325401, IMG submission 205666) | Populus deltoides microbial communities from Bellville, Georgia, United States - Xylem-PdKOR-R2 | ecosystem: Host-associated > Plants > Phyllosphere > Stem > Wood/Secondary xylem | place...
GTGACTTTTTTAAGAGACCTCGTCTGACATTATTATAATCCAAGCTTACTTACAAAGAACAGAGACCGATGGCATGGCGGATCAGTGGGAAGAGGCCAGATAGACAGCCAACAGTGTTAGAGGAATTAAATATTTTTGACCTAAAAACCCATTGAAGCAGGGGACAGTGCGGTGCTGGCCCTTAATTATAGTGGAGGTGGCCGAACTGGCACCTTGTTTTGCTGGGTCGGTCAAAATAATAATCTACCAATTAGAGAAACGGACGAGAGGCTTCGGTGACTTGTATCGATGGAAGCGTGCCGTTGCCGGCAGAGAAAGACGACGGGTTTGTTATAAATTAAAATCATTCAAGATCAAGACCGCTATAATTATAGGAAGGGAAATGTATTCAAAATATTTAATTTTTATTTACTTATCAAAAGTTATTGCAATTTTTTATATGAAAAAACTAAAAAAAACTCAATTACTACTTAATAGAAAAATTATTTATTTTAAATGGAAAAACTAGAACATATTACTAGATAAAAAAAATAAAAAATAAAATTCATTAATAATTAAATATCCAAAATATTCAATTCTTATTCATCAAAATCATTATTGGTAAAAAACTATCATAACTCTTTATATAGAAAAACTAATTTTTTTATTAATAATAAATAGAAAAATAAAAATAAAAAAAGTTATTCCCTTCAATAAAAAACTAGAAAAACCCAACACCAAATAAAAAACTAAGTAAAATATTTATTTTAAAAAAAAACCTCCAGCATCAAGAAAGTATTTAGCATTGAGTTTCAACATCCTTTTCATTAAATATTAAATTTATTTTAACTTTAAATTATTTTTTTAATATTTTTTTATCGTTTTAATTTATTGATGTTAAAAATAAATTTTAAAAAATAAAAAACTATTATTATAATATATTTTCAAATAAAAAAAATCTTAAAAAACAACCATTATCTGTCACTATCCTAAACACCTTCAAAATCCGCCATATGGCAGCTACTTTTGGCCATTAAGGCCATGTGAACTCATCAACCCAGAAAAAGAAGATGGGATTAGGTTGTGGCAATCGGAAAAAGTCCCAGAATCGGGTTTGACCTCCCAAATTCCACACCGACTTCTTCATGTTCAACAAAACTTGACCGTCGCCAATGAGCTTCGTAGTTTAAATTACACCACTCGTGCACCCATTTTTTCATAAGAAATCGAGGTTCGAACGCCGTCTTTCCCTAGAATGGTCTCGTTTTCTTTATTTTCCTTGCTGTACCAGAAATAAAAATAAAAGAATGGAAATAAAACCCGACTGTCCAAGAGTTCGAGAAAAAAAGAAAATTAATCTTGACATAGAAGGTTTTACAAAACTAACTTCCCTATATGTACAATAACCTGAAAATCATCAGTAATGCTATTGCTATCTAACAAATTTAACAACTCCTCGCTACCAACCAGCTATTTAATCTTTGTATTCAATGTCATCCGTAACTGTATCACCTTCCTCACAGCCATCCTCCCTGGCCGTGATCCAGTTCTGATCATCACAGTCCCAACTAGGTGCCCCTGAAAGCAGGGACAGCCCTCTGATCCTCTCACCGGCTGAACTTTCACTACCTGAAGGGACCAAGACCAGGCTCTCCAGACTTTCTGATTCATCCAGTGAATTCCAAATGCCTTGATCAAGAATGCTTGTAGGAGAATTCGAGCTTGGATTAGATTCTTCAATTTGCTTGTTAAAATCTCCAACCAAAAACGGATGCTCAAGAAGTTGGCTAGCGGTCCACCTCTCTTTTGGGTCCCTCCTTAGACACTTGTCCAAGAAATCCCTTGCTTGTTCCGACAGACAACAGGGGAACTCTGGCAAGTGACCCGAATACCCTGCCCGGTAAATGATGGAGACCGGGTCGCTGACGCTATGCCAAGGTGTACCGCCACTAGCCATTTCAATAATTGTGCATCCTAAAGCCCATATATCGCTAGCAAACCCCTGCTCCTCTCCACGCGCCACCTCCGGTGCCATAAACATTGGCGTGCCAGCGATCGGTCCCTGTTGTTCCACACGCTTTGCACACCCGAAGTCCGCAATCTTGGCACCACTTTGAGCTACTAAAATGTTGCTGCTCTTAATGTCACAATGCACCAATCCGTTCAAGTGTAAGTAATCTAGACCTTGCAAGATTTGATACGTGAAAATCCTGATCAATGATTCGTCGAGCCGACCTCCATCATGAGCATGAATCGCATTGCTAAGCGAGCCGTTGGGCATGTACTCCAAGAAGAGATTGTACATCACTTTGTTGTTCTTTCTAGTAACGTCGCACCCCTTGTAGCTAACTATAAAAGGAGAGATTATAGAAGAGAGGATCTTTTGCTCCCTTTGCAAGAATCCAGACTGAGATAGCTCGACGGACTTCACGGCGAAAACATCACCAGATTGAATAGAGGTGGCGACGGAAACTGTAGCCGTGGAGCCGCGGCCTATGGTGTGCCCTCTAGTCCAGTCCATCTCGCAAAGCTGAGAATTAAATGACAGTTTGCCTATGATTTTCCCCCCTTCTTCTTTGAGGGGATCACAAACTAGCAGCGTGCCTTTTATACACTGGAGGTGGATGGATATTTGAAGAGTAGCTTCATAGGTTGGTTGGGACAATCCCTTTAACGAGAAGAGAGCACAACGTGTCAAAATAGTTGCGGGGTTGACAGCTTTGGCCGCCTAGACGGCGATGACTTGGCAAATGGCAAGGGGGAAGGGGGTGGGTTGAACCACCCACAAAATGGTTGAATTTTGGAATCCTTTCGATGTGTTTTGAGTGTATATCCAACTAATCGGTGTGTCCAAGTTGAACTCTATCAAATGGGGCTGTGAAAAGGTACAATTCTATGGATAGTTAAGTTGTGTTTTGTAACAAGTCAAACGCTTATTTCTAGCTAGAAACTAGACATGTTTTTATTTTTGCACTTGAATCATTAGTCAACTAATAATATTCGGCTTCACACTTGCCCATCTTTTCTTGACGTGATGTCGAACCTTCCATCTTGTTGACGAGGTTTAACGAAAGCTGCACGAAATTAATCATAAAACCCAGAAAAACAAATTGTAAAATTAAAAACTTTCCATGACTTGAAAATCATGGGAATTACAAAATAATGAATGCCTTTCCATGCTTAATTAGTTAATATAAATCCCTTTTCATCTAATTAGTAATACCCTTTCTCGAAAGAAATTAAAAAAACTTTATGAAAATATCGAAGAATTGATAATCATAATTTCTTTACTTTTCACCAAATCATAAAAATAATGAAAATAATAGTGTTTGATGTCAATGTTGTGATTATAAAACATTAGAATTTTTGTTAATGCAATAACAAATTTATTGTCATGGAAGATTTTTTTGATTTATTTTGATACGTTGCAACTTGCTAAGCATTCTCAAACTTTATTGGTCATTCAAATTTACTCTAAGTTAAATATTAATTTTTATTAATGCAACTCACAAATTTATTTTCACTTGAAAAGTTTCTTAAAAGTTATGTTATAATTTTACTGGTCTTCCATTTTATTTTTATTAAACCTATTAAATTAAATAATTTATCTTAGATTAGTTTTTATGTAATATAATTTGAAATTCGAGTTAGATGGATAAAAAGCTAAATTAATAAATTTTAAGATAAAACTGCTTGATTGGATTTGATTATATTATTAAAAAAAATTTATATACTCTTAAAGTATAGAAAAAAAAATCAATAGTGTTAAAACGTGCTGGTCCAACTTGAAGTGACGTTGACAAGTGCTAATTAATCATCCACGGGACCTAAATATGGATTTGCAACGTGTTATACTTCTTCTTCGTATTAGTATTTAGTATATAGAAAGAAAAATAGAAATTATGCTACTCATCATATCATATGATATGATTATGACATAAGCATATATATAAGCAAGTTAGAAGAAGAAGAAGGAGGAGGAGGAGGAGGAGGTTAACTAACCAAGCTCGGGGAGCTGACCAAAAATGCAATGGACACGGCAACTAATATATATTCCGAAAGCGACAGCCATTACCAACAAACTCAGCATTACGTCCAGACAATAATCGTTTGTCATCTCACGCTCTCGCACCCTTAACTGACCATGCCCACCAGCCGGTTCTTGTCAATACTAACTCTGTTAGTTGGACCAACTTAACGGTAGCTAGCTTCTAATCAGTCGATAGATATGGCTTGGGATCCTTGATTTTATGCGTGGCTTCTAAGATACATATACCATTATCACGCACGAAGATGCTCTTCTCACAAGCAACTCACGAAGAGGCTTTTTTTTTTTCTTTTTTTTATATTATTTTTCTTTGTTTCATGATATATATATATATATATATATATATATATATATATATATATATAGGGGATATTTTTGTGTTGTTTTAATGTTTTTTTTAGTAAAAGATCCTACAAACACACCCTCTAGTATAGTACTTATAAATTTATTAAATATTAGTTTTAAAATTTAATAATAAAAAAACGTGTATCTTCTTGACAACCATTTTAATACTTCAAAGCTTGTCTATTCTAATTCAATTGGGGCATTAAATAAGCCATGTGTATCTACGAGATGTTTGCTCAGCACGTGTGTTAAAATTAATGAGAAAACATGTTTTTTATTTAAAAACAGGAGCTACTTATTTATAATATAGGGTTGAGGATGGGAGGCTCTCCCTTACTTTTAATATTCAAATCTTATAAATAAAATCTAATTTTAACCATCAAATTTAATACTACAATTAAGTTATGTAAATAATAGAGAGATCAATAACGGTCCAATAATACATATATATATATATATATAGAGGTCCAATAATGAATCTAATTTTGCTTTTGAGTTTCTTGCCTCTCAAGCTATCTCTTCTCTCTCACTTCGATCGCTTCCTCGTTCTCTCGATGAATCTATCGAGTTATTAAAAAGAAAAAAAAATCATAAGGGTTACAATTAATGTACTCCTCCAGGATGGTTCCAATTCAATAGCATTAATTGTTTAATGAATCACAACTATATTATTATAGCTCCCTCTTGAGCTAATTAACTAGGGCATGGATAGGTGCATGGTTAATTTTTATTACATTTATATCCTAACCAAGATTTAAGATACCTAATTGAGTTAGGTGAATTAAAGAAATGAAAATATATTATATTACCAAGAAAATCTTAATCTAAAATCTTATATTTGAATCATTTACAAATAATAAAGTCTTTGGACAAGTCACCAAAACGTAGAGGCAACTGATACATTTTAGACACATTTGTGTTCTCGTGAGCTCACAATCTCCAATATTAGCCCGTCGTATCAACATTTACTCATATGATAAATTAAATCAAACAATGTCAGATATTATTTATCATTGATATCATTAATCTCCACGCCATGACAAACTAATCAAATATATCAGTCATCAATAACCACTGATACAATTACTCTTCATACGGTAACAGACTAATCAAACAATGATGATCAACAATAACCATTGTTACCATTAGTTTTCACACAGTGATAGACTAATCAAATATAATGGTCATCAGTAACCATTGATGCCATTAGTTTTCATACAGTGGCAAGCTTATCAAATAATGTTGGTCATCAGTAACCAATGATGTCATTAGTCTATATACAATGGTAGACTAATCAAACAATATTGGTTATTAGTAATAATTGATGTCATTAGTCTCTACACAGTGCCCAACTAATCAAACCTTCTTCTAAAACCTCCCATACCAAGTTCTCCACACTTCTTGGTAATAAACCCAACACATTATTTCACTTTGACCGAATTCTTATTCATCTTAACACCTTACAGATTTCACTAGGTTACCCTACCCTAAAACCTAACATTCTCACCCTATTCTTTACTCAATACCTCCTTGTAATTTAAACTTATACAATTCATCTGTTTTGAATACAGACATAAAGCATGATATTGTATTTTTATTACCCATTTTGAATACCCTATGCAACTATTATTCTTTGTATACTCACTTTTACAACCAAGTGTAATACTAATAATTTGAAATGCCTAATGGTTTACTACCAAGTGTAAAGTTTCACTCCCAAAATCCAATGTCCATATTACAAATACACAATCTCACTTCATTAGGTATGCACACATTTTTTTATTCTATAAATCAATACCTTTTTCTCTTCCATTAACATACCTTATCTATGCCCTTTAAGGTACAATATTTATCATCGTGTTCTGACTTTTCACATTAAACACATATGCAAGTATTGAATTCAAATATCTAATATCACAACCAATGCACACTCTGTATTTTTCAAAATTCATTAATTTATTCTTTTCACAACATGATTATTTCAATATTCAAAAAATAATCCTACAAGAAATAATAACTACTCAAATGATATTTAAAATTTCTAAGAGTCAAAGTGTTGGATACTTGCCTACTGCCTGGGTACGACAATCTCTTTCTGCTTGTTGTCCAATTCCAACGATCTCTCTTGTGTCAACAGGATTTTCAACTTATTATTTTCTTATCAAGACACAGACATAACCCAGACATATCAAAAGAAAACATCTAACATTAGTTCCAACTCGTTTGTTTATTCTTAACCCAAAATTACTCGTTTAATTCTTTTGATGGTATTTATTCCATATTTCTCATTCAAAAGTTACCCACATATTTTGAAATTCATGTCTAAGAAAAAACTACACATTTATCATCAATCATCTAACTTTTCTAAAGATTTATGCATGCTAACCCAAAGCTTTTTTCTTTTTATGTTCATCTTTCTAAATCTTTACCGAATTTATTCGTCAATATATATCACACATATTTATCTAAAAGAACACATTTTATCTCCTAACTTTCACTCTAATCCTAAGGTGTCAAAGTCTAAGACAAGCTAAAATCCCCACCATAATCAAATGCAAGAGTTTCTTTCAATTCTAAATCATCATTAATACTTCCACACATACTACGTACTTATAATTAAACAAGTAATTCATGAAATCTCTAGATTTCCAACTTCTTTTCCTTAATGGCCGATACTATTTATATTAGTAATATTATGTTTTCTTTTGATTCTTTGTTATACTTCATTCCATAGCATTGCAAAATTATATAAAAACCATCTTTTTAACAAGTTTTCACACTCCTTTAATTAGTTCCCCAAAAATTCCTCATTTGATCGAGATTTTCATTAATCAATCATAGTTTTGTTTTTAGAATTTTTCATGCAAGTACAATTCATATCAATCTCAAGATGTTTTTTACAATACAACCTAACACAATTCTCATGTCAATTTAGAAGAACAATTTAATTTTTTTTTTCCAATGTTGGTCGAAGCACACACAACAAAGAGTGTGATTTTTCTTTCAAATCATCATTAGTACATCATCAAGTATTAATTTAGAACAATTAAACATGCACATATAAAAATCCATAAATTATCGTAATTTCCACCATTGTGGTCAGTTCTTAGTATCTCTTTAATACGAAGTTTTATTTCAATTCCTGCCATAATTTTGCATCCATTACCATTTACCCTAACCCAATTGACCAAAAGAACATTCGATTTGCATTTTTCTCAAATCTCGTAAAGAATCGTAACTTAAAATTCATCAGTTTAAGCATCAATTATATTTGTCTTTATCTAAGTTTTTATATTTAAGCTTAGAACTTTGTACCCGACAATAAAATGAGCTTCGAATGCTAACCAATTGAAAATTTTCCACTCCTATTCCTTCTCCCACCAACTTGACGTGCCTCTCTCTCTCTCTCTCTAGGATTCCCTTTTTCTCTCACTTGACTTCCCTTGATTCTTGTGGTTTATAGGTTTAAACACTCATATCTCTCTCTTATTATAGCTTTAAGCTTTGAATTCTCTCAAGTCTTTGGTGTAAAGATTACAAGAAAAAAAGAAAGTCTTCTTTTTGTTTTCCTTCCGGCAAAACCAATTGTTATAAGGAGAAGGAGTTGAAATTTCCAGTTTATCCATTTATTTACAAAAAAAAATGCCATTAATAAGTCTTATGTTTCATTTTATGTTCGACTTTTGACATTCTTGTACATCCTTTCTTAAATTTCTAACCTAAAATAGAATAATGTATCAAGAAACTCATCATAAAATTTCAGCCCGGTCCAACAATCGTATTAAGAGTTATGCACGATAGCGTAAAACTAGAGAGTTGGTGATTCTACGCTAAAAAATCCAATTTTTCTTGTTCAATCCTTGCATTGATGGTATTAATCATTTCACTAAATCCTTGAAAGTATCTTTTTATTTCAAAACATATTTATTTTGAATTTTTGTTATTCTTTTATCCATCTAAACTCGCTATTGGTTTTGTCAACGTTGTAAATTTTAAACCTAAAATTTATAAATCTCTTTTCAACTTCAATAATACCTTTAAATTTATTCCATGAATAGCAACTATTATCATAACTCTCTTGTGCACTAATTAATGAAATACACCTTTAGATCTTGAATGAGTGCACTGTTAAGTTTTATTGTATTTGTACCGAAATAATAATTTAAGATACCTAATGGGATAAGATTAATTAGTGAAACAAAAATATATTGTATTAATAAGAAAATATTAATAAAATTTAAATCTAAAATCTTGAATTTGGATATTATATGTTTTCTTAAGAAAATCTAATGATTGCTTAAGAATTCAATGATCTCAATCAGGTGAAAGACAATATATTATATGTTTAATTTGAACTTAATGATTTAAATTTAACAAATCTAAGAATTATGTGCATTGAAACGCATGTGAGAAATAAGTCCTCCGGAAATTATGATTTTAAGTGAACATGAAAAGATCTTAATTTATTAGTAAGTTGTTAATATATATATATATAGTTTATTTGTGAATTGAGATTCTATGACGTGATATGTACAAAATGGAGGTTAAATAAATAAATTGAAGAAAACTCTACCAACCGAACCAATGGTAAGAAATGCTCCAAGTCGACACGACTAAGGCTAGCCCAATAAATAAATATATAGGTACACACCAAAATGTTATAATGACCATGTAGAGTGGTCCAAATTAAGAGGGCTTCATTCACCGGATTATTTGACAACCTTTCCTGTGACGTAAATAAATGTTTCCCATGAAAAAGTTGTTGCTCTCTCTTAGCCACCATTTTAAGAAACTTCTTATTTGAACCATCTAGGTGACCTAATAGTAAAGCTTAGAATTAAAAGAGTTACTTCCTTTATAGTCTCAGGTTGGAGCTTTGTGGTTGCTAATATGATGATCACTGGAGGCTTATATGGTCGTTAACTTCAAGACTCGTGAGATTAGTCGAGGTGGGTGTAAGCTGACCCGGACAGGCGGACACCCACGTTAATAAAAAAAATAAATTCTTATTTTAATCTTTATTTGAATTCTGAAAGGTATAATTTAACTAGTTAAGTTTTGAATTTATTTTTTAAATATTATTAGTTTGAGTTTTATAAATTTCAAAGTTACTAATTAAAATTATTCAAAATATATTCAAGCTGACCAATATATGTTCATCGAAAAAGTAAAAAACTCCTTGCTTGCTCTAACGTTCGTCGGTGGGGATAGCGCTTGAAACTACTAAAGGTGCCACCCTTCTCTCCGTCGTACACTCGAACACGGTTGTTCTCCACGCCAATCCAAAAAATACACGCAGGGATGCAACAGTCGAACGCGATTATAAGAATGCCAATTATTAAGATTTCTTTAGGATATACTCGAGTTTATAGGACCCGTGCACCCCTGATTGATTTAGTACAGAGAAGAATATGTTTTTGTTTTTATTCATTAATAAAAAATATATTTGAACTAATTTATATATTAATCCTGACTATAATTTTCTCTAGAAGATTTTATTAAATATTGACCTTATATAAATAACTTTATAAATTTTATTAAATATTGACTACAAAATTTAAACATAAAAAAGTTAAAAGAGAGAGCATATATTTTAACCATCTAAGTTAATCTCTTGATAGAATCATAGAACTATAAGGTTAGAAGAATATATTTTATTACTGTTTTTTTTTACATGTATATAAGTAACTCAAAATAATTTCTAAAAATTAAAAAAACTAATTAAAATATAGCATTTGTTTTTATATTTTCATCAAATGTTATCCATAAATCATATCACTTTGTTTATAATTATATATATGTATGCACAAATTATTGAAAAAATAATATTTTTTTCTATAACAAAATTATTAAAATTTGGTTTATGTTTGAAAATGTATTAGGAGGCATGGAGTCAAGTATTTAACGAATAAATATTTAAATGGACACATTGAGAAATTTTATAGGTAATTAGTCTATTGACTTGCGTTACGCCTTGAGTCAGAGCAAAAAACATTTATTCAGGTATTGATGATGTATCTTTGAAAAAAATAGATTTTAATAATGGATTAAATGAATTTTTTTATCTAATATTGAGAAGGAAAGAAATCTGATCTACCTAGATTAACATGGGTTGGCCCGTGAAATTCGAGGTGATAATTTGAAAAAAATTGAAAAACTTAATCTTGAATTAATTCAATATTGAAGGATGAAATCGGTAAAATAAAATATCATTTACTTAAAAAAAATAAGTGAACTCGAGTTAACAAAACAAACTCATGATGCAAGTTATGTATGTTAGCGGATTCAATAGTTTTTTTTTTTTTTTTTTTTTATCTTAGAGATTAATTTTTATTTAATTATTTGACAATAAATTGCATGATAATTATGTTGTATAAAATGTTTATTTTAGAAGTGCAAAAACCATAATAGGAACATGATTATGAGATAATAAAAGTACATCAATGATAACAAATGATGAAATTTTTTTTTTAATAATTAAGGGGTAGTAAAAGCATTAAATGAATAAAAAATGAAAATAATAGTCCAGATATTACGAATTAACCCCTTAAACTTATGACCTAACTCATGAACTCAATTGGGTTCAATGACTTTTTTATTGATTTTCTTAACCCAAATATAAAATGAAAAATGAAAACAAAACCAAAAAAGAGCCCAGACGGGTGGGGATGTCTTTATTTTTTAAATGTTGTCCGCTTTGTTTTATTTTAAAAAAAGAGTAGACGACGTGTCTTCGATAACAGTAAATGACATGTCGCCTACTTTTGAAGAATCTAGCAATTAGAGGGCGGTGGAAAAGTGGGGCTTCGGTTTGTTTTTGACTTCAAAATTCATTTTTGACTCAAAACATCCAAAATACCTTGAGAAACCAAATAATAGCTCAAAAAACCAAAATAAACTTGAACCCAAAACATTCCCGTAGTCAAATTTGCTCTTAAGGCAAGGATAAGGAAAAGAAACATCTAGGTAAAACTATCCTTGTGAAATGGAACCAATTGACACTCATTTCAACCTTTTTGGTGACTAGAATCATCTTCAACAACTATTTTTTCTTTCTAAGTCGGAATCCAGCATCCTTTCTTTCTCCTATAACAAAATAGGACTGAAATATGAGGAAAATGTTTTTATATAAAAATTAAATTTTGAACAATTAAAGAGACCATCACCTATAAACCTAAAAAAATAGGGGATGAAAATAAATTTTTTGTTTGAAATTCAAAACCACCACCTGTTTTACTTGTTATTCTCACTTTAATCCTTTAACTTTCAATCCAATTTTTTTTTAAAAAAAGAAACATGCAATTGGATGCTAATATGAGCTCAAAATGGCTAAATTATGCCAAAATAAAGCTCAATGATCAAATTAAAAAATTTTAATTATTACAATTCACAGTGATTTGTGAGAGTGTGAACAATGTTGGCAGCTACAGTGTTTTTCCCATATGAATTAGTTTCTATTAATAAAGAAAAAACTAAACAAAAAGGTGTCTTGAACAACGCCAAAATATTGTAGCTTTAGACTCATGTGCACTGCGAATTGCGATAGTGAAATTATTATTTTAGTTTTTTCACAAAAAACATTTGGCTTGGCTGTTGAGGATAATAAAGTCTTTTCATACTTTTTTGCATAATAAAATGACTACATTACCATCAAGAGCAAAAAATTTGAATTGTTGTCTAGGAGTTGTTTAGAATTTTTTATTTTTAAAAGCACAATAAAATGACTAAATTATCCTTAAAATAAAAAATCCAACAACTTTCTTTCAAGGGATTTTTCATCTTTTTACCTTAGTTTTTTTTTTGTTATATTCAAGTAGGTTGAGGGGCAAATCGGTATTTTAATGGATAATAAATATTATTACAAAAAAATGGTGGACGTGTGCGTTGCACTTGTCAGTGAGTGGGCTAGCCCACTCTCTTCGGGTAGCGCGTGCGGCATCGTCCAATGATCAAACTCAAGCTTTCAGGTCGGTGTTCAAATCATTTTAGTGGTGCCTCCATCCATGGTTGACACATGTGGTTTGTCGTTGGTGACCGTTTCTCTTTCCCATTTTATTTTCTCTCTTCCTTGGTTTCCACATCTAACTGTATAAAATATCAAAACCGCATTTCAATTTGTTTTTTCTTTGGATTTGATCCTTGTTCTTTTTATTACTATTTGATTTATATGAAATTAATTATAAAATTAGAATTTTATTTCAATTTCATATCCATTAATTTTTTCATATGTCAGATTTGGTCCTTATTCTTTTGATTCTTATTTGTTTTATTTTGAATCCTTTTCTTAATTAAATTTATTTTTCAATTTCATCTCTCAACATTTAATTTTATTTTATTTTAATGTCAAATTTGTTCCTTGTTTTTTTATATGCTATTTGTATTACTTTGGTGGATTTTTTTATATTTAATTTTGTTTATTTCATCATTCAATATGAAAGTGGTTGGGAAATACGCTTCTTGGTTAAACCTAGTTCTATGATTTCACGGGTTACGAGTTTGAAAGATTAATCAAGGTTTATGAGATTTGTCTGGGGTTTCTTGATTTTTTTTCTCTTTTTTTAAGCCTTGGTATTTTTTTATTATTTTCTTTCTATAAGACTTTTTACTAATTTTGAAAATGACCTGAGTTATCTCAAGTCTTTTTAATTGTTGTTTTTTTTTAAATTTATTTATTTTTTAAATAATTTTTGTTTTTGAATTAAGTTAAATTAGCTAATTAAATATAATCATATGATGTTCGCTTCATGATATTTTGCTTGGTTTTTTTTTTGTCGTTTCTCTAACATCACGTGTGATTTCTTTTCAATATTGTCTTGCAGCTTTTTATCATGACATTAGAATCATCTTAACGAGTATTTTCTGGTGGAGCAATAATGAGTTTCTAATAAGCTTTTCTTTCTTTTTTTCCGGGGTATGATATTATCAGCTAATAAGCTCAAAACTACTTTAACAAAATTATTGCAAAGATGACACGTTAGCTTGACATTTACATTTTCAATCAATATAGCTTGTCTGGAATTAAAATTTCAAGTGAAACTTCAGCTTATCTAGCACTGAGACAGTAGCATAACTGTTTCCATTACACCAATGTACAAAGTGCTCCACAGAGTCAAGCTAATACCAATGCACAGAGATGAGATTACGAGATGGAATTCACTTTAAGCTGCATCAGCAAACCCAACCGTTAAGTTCCCATAGTCAAACACTGTATGATACCGGCCCATGAAAACATCCCCCAGGATCCTGCATCCTCCAAGCAAAATCATATGATAATGCTCCGTGGCTTTCACAAGCAAATTACAAGGAGAAAATCTTCAAACTGATTAGTAAAATCTATTTAGCATTATTCTTCTGGTTGCAGCAATCAATGTCGTTGGCGAAGGGCTTAAACTAACTCTTATTATCAATCTAATTGATGAGATTTGTTTGTTGTTTTTTCCCCTGATAAACAAGAGGAGGCAAAGACTACCTCAGAAGAATTACAGAAAGTATAATGCAAATTAGAAGCTAGCCCCAGAACAAACCGATAAACGCCCTACTAACAAAGACCAAGCTCAGAAAAAACTGTAACAGCATTGATTAGGTTGATTGAAAGGGTTCAAGGCCTTTTCTTCAATAATGCTAAATGGGGAATTTTGATAAAGAATTTCTATAATTCTGAGAGCTTTTCATAGAAACTGATAGCGCTTCCCTTCCCTTGAGGCCCATGGTTGTCAAAGGGACCAACAGGCAACAAAAGAAGAAGCAAGAAAAAAGGAGAGAAAAATTGAAGGAAGAAAAGCCTTGAAACCCTTGCAACCAACGCTATGTTGATATCTATGATTTATTAATTATAGATACTGATGATCCATAGCACCACCACCATTCAGGGTGTTTTTCAGATAAACAAAACACACAATACCATAGTAAAAAAAAACCCAGAAAAGAAAACATTAGCGCTATGCGTAAAGGGCAGTTAAACTATGCTCTGTGCAGTTCGAGCAGATTGGTTTCTTAAAACAACCATACATTCACTCTCGAGAACATATCTAAATTCAGCAGTTTAAATTTTCAGGTTTTAGAACTTGATTTGCATGACATGTGCTGCCCCCCTGACTCTTTCTCTCTTGACACGAACATCTACCATTACCCGACCCTGTGATGCAAACTCTGTCATTGATTGATCCTATAGTCGTAATTTGACAGAACCGCTTAATTGGCCATAGAATGTGCATTTAGCTGTGCGACGGCATCTGATTGTTGTTGCCACAATACAAGTGCCTCAGGTCACAGGCCCCGACACATTTAGGACAAAACCCAGAGGTATTCCCTGCTATACACATGCAGGGGAAAGTGCACTCTGAACCATTCAAGGGCGATGTAAATCCAGAAACGTTACAGATACCAGAGATCATGTACATGCATGGCAGTATATTTCCACAAGGTAGGTTGACAGACATTTCAATAGGGAGGACGGAGACAAGATAAGTTTCGACAGACAAATCAACACTTTGCAATTAACTGACTACCTTTAAGCTAATTAAGGTAAAATGAGATGAAATATGAAATTTTTTGAAAGCAATAGCTGGAACATAATAAATGTACTACACAAAATTGCCATTCCTGCTCAGTTGACAGTTCAGATAATTTACCACCAATTTCAAATGAGACACTGGGCATGGAGGATAGACTGCTACATTCAACTGCCGATTCTCCATTTGGACTGGGCAGTCGGTCACAGAGCTGCAATTGCAATTGTTGGCATGAGTTGTCACAAGGCCACATTCCCCTACAGAACTAAAAGAAGATTAAGCAAACTTCCCTCATTCACGTAATTCAGAATGTTATCTTCAGTCTCATTAAGCCTGAGCCGAGGTTTTCCATCCCTACAACCATCATCTCACAGGCAGTACAAGCATAACACCAAATCTGTAAAAATAAGCAAATGTCCCCCGAGTCTAGATGATAAGCATACGCAAGAAGCTCTGTATAATTACCAGTTGTTTCAGTGCCAGTCAATACGTTTCCCATATCAAACTGTGAGTTAGAGAAAGGTATGTTCAAACAGAGAAACAAGAGATTATGAGTAAGCAAGGATGATTATTCAAGTTTCTGGGTTTAAGGAATGGAAGTTGTATATGTTAGAATTCACAAGTTAAAAATTAAAAATCTTAACTTTTTATTAAAGTAAAATCTTGACCCAATTTTAATATTTTATTTAAATCAATTTTTTTTTTAACCAAGCATATTTATAACTTTTTTATGAGTTAAAAGTTTAAAAATTTAATTTAAATTAATTTTTTTTTTAGTATAGCTACACGGATGTCGAAAATCTAAGTGGGCTTTTATGTCATCACATGCATGCATGGACAGTTGTCATAAATGGCAGCTAAGGCAATCATGAAGGGGTTTGAGAGAACGGTGATATTATTTTTTACATTATTTTTTTGTTTAAATATATATTAAAATAATATTTTTTTATTTTTTAAAATTATTTTCGACATTATCCTTTAAAAACAATTTAAAAACTATTTTTAAAAAACACGATATTAACTGTGTTTCTCAGAAATATTCGAACTAGCCTAGACTATCAAAGCACGCTGACATTTCACCGAAATACAAACTAAGAATCTTTGAAATTTGATGATTGATTGGACGTGAATGAACGTAGTTGCTAGAAAGTCTATCAATCCACCCTCCTGCTTGTTTTGCCATCACGTGTGTTCTTGGTACTACGATTGATATTTTAATATATATTAAGATATTTGTTTTTAGATATTTTTATTCTTAATATTAACCGAGCAAGATTATAAAAAAAATATTAATTTAATATATATTTTTAAATAAAATATACCTTTTAGAAGCCACCACACTTTCAAACTCCATTGTCAAGTGGGGCTAAAATGGCGAAGAGACGATTAGTAAGTTCATGTGTGACAAGGAGAAGTCCCTCTCTATTCCCTGCCTTTTCGTGTCAAGTAGATCCTTTATCAACCACTACGAGACGCTTTTCTTTGCCCTTTCGTGACCGCCATATCAGGACAGGTAACTTCAAGAAAGAATGAATACCTAACCTTATCTCCTCTCTTTCTGGGTTTGGCTTCACTTTGACTAGAAGAGTCCAGAAATTGAAGCAAAACCAGCTCCTTTTGTTTCGGGAACCATATGAAGATAATTTAATATTATTTGAATAATATCTTCTCTCTCTCTCTCTCTCTC
>Ga0325401_1002423_pt1 | contig 16570 bp, 9 predicted proteins | sample PopdelMetagenome_FD_205666 | JGI IMG/M metagenome (GOLD analysis project Ga0325401, IMG submission 205666) | Populus deltoides microbial communities from Bellville, Georgia, United States - Xylem-PdKOR-R2 | ecosystem: Host-associated > Plants > Phyllosphere > Stem > Wood/Secondary xylem | place...
ATTCAATCGGACCCGCATATCCATACAGTTTCATCGATCAGATGACGTTTTGACTCTCGCTTGAGACTCTCTCCATCCAACGTCTCAGATCAACCAAAATATCTCTTTGACTCCCTTCAACTCAATCATAGCTCATATTGTCACACGTGTCCTTACACAGCAAATCACCTCCGATGCACTCCTGCAAAATGCTGCTGTTCAATTACGCGCCACCCTCGTTGATAAAACCAGTACTCCATTTCACTTCCTCCTTAGCCTTATCTCCTCGTGCTGTTCCTCATCCAGTCAATAAAATTCCCCTTTTCCACTCTCTCCGGATCTTCCGTACTTTCGCTGCCATGTCTGAAACTAACTCCGCCTCCGATTCTACGCCGGATCACATATCTGGAACGTGGTACTCGGTGCCGGGCCTCCGCCTTCGGGACCACCGATTCACTGTCCCTCTCGATTATTCCATCGATCGCAATGCTTCTCCTAAAATCTCCGTTTTCGCTCGCGAAGTCGTTTCCGGTACCTAAAGACTAATCTCAATTAGAAAAATTATTAAAATTAAACTTATCGTAATTAGATTTATTTGAGATGTATCTATAATTTATACAAGTTTACAAATCCTGAAGTTCTAAAGCACTGAAGTCAACTAAACCATACACTACTTGTACTGGATTAGAAAATATGATCATGTTGCTTGCATTTTTTTCTGGAAGAAAACAATAATGAAAACATTTTGTTAAAATGAATGGTATTGTCGTAGTTTGTATGCTTAAATTCAGTCTCACTTGCATCTTTTGGTGGGAAAATCTGGATATCTTTGCTGCCAGTTTCAATTGCAAAATTGATCTTTGGATCGGATATCCAGGTGTTCAATAATGGAAATTCTTATTGTTAGACGCGTGCAAGAATACATGAGACTATTTAGAAACACTACATCACTGCAAATCTCCTGCCATGACAACGTTTCTTGATAGGCAAGCTGTGTGGTCTCTAGTTATAGTAGATATTGTCCATGCAATTTTTTTTTATGTTCCGTGCAATTCATTAACTCAACAAAAATTTGGTTGTTGAACTGCATGGGTTAATATGTAATAATCATTTACGACTTGCATTTATCTTAGATTAGATTATCTACTTTTTTGTTTTCATTTAGTACATGTACTATTACTTTCACTTATGCATTCAGAATGTTTGCTGTAGTTGGGAAAGAAGAACAACTACTGCCATACCTATTATATCTACAAGGGGGGCCGGGCTTTGAGTGCCCACGGCCAACTGAAGCCAGTGGATGGATACATAAAGCTTGTGAAGAATTTCGTGTTATTTTGATGGACCAGGCATGAATTCTTGGACATTCCTGTACTTTTACTGCCGTTTCACTACCTGTATTCATCCTCTCGTACACGCTGCTGTGTATTTTTCATGCAGCGAGGAACAGGCTTATCAGCTCCTTTGACACCATCATCCATGTCGCAATTGGATTCTGCGGAGGAGGTTGCTGAATACTTGAAATACTTTAGAGCTGACAATATAGTGAATGATGCAGAGTTTATCCGAGTTTGTCTTGTTCCTGAAGCTGGACCTTGGACGGTTTTGGGTCAGGTATGAAGATTATTAATCTTTATTGGTTTCCCATTTCTTGTTCTGTGGACATGACCATCTTTTGTTCTGGCTTTTTGTTTCACGAGAACACCCTGATTTCAGTCTTTTTACTTTAAAGTTCCATTTACCTTGTGGAAACTAAAGTGACTTGAATTGCTGACTTCTTGTTCATTTTTTGGTTTAGAGCTATGGTGGTTTTTGTTCAGTAACCTATTTGAGCTTTGCGCCACAAGGGCTAAAACAGGTCCTTCTAACTGGAGGAATCCCTCCAATAGGAAATGGATGCACTGCAGATTCTGTCTATAGTGCATGCTACGCTCAGGTTATTCACCAGAATGAAAAGTACTACAAGAGGTTTCCTCAGGATGTTGAAATTGTTCATGAAGTTGTGAAGTATTTGGCAGAATCTGAAGGCGGCGGGGTGATGATCTGGCACATGCAATTTTTATACTTTGGTTCATGAAAAGAAAAAAAATGTTGATCATGCCGTGATTCTTCCTCGTCTCTCTTTTCCTATCTGTACAGGTGCTTCTTCCATCAGGGGGGCTCTTAACCCCAAGAGGACTGCAAACTCTTGGTCTCTCTGGTTTAGGATCCAGTTCAGGTTTCGAGCGTCTGCACTATATGTAAGGCATATATATATTGAGAAGGATGTGTAAACACTATTTTATCCCAAATGAACTTGCAACTTTGTATTCTTCAGGTTTCCCCTCCCCCTTTCTTCTACCTTTATTTATCATATTTCCCCTTGCTTTGTTTGTCTCCACAACCTGCAGGTTTGAGAGGGTTTGGGATCCTGTAATAGTTCCAGGATTTCGTAAGCAAATCAGCTACTACTTCTTGAATGCTGTGAGAACATTGCTGATCTTCTGTTGATCACTAATCCGTGGATTTTTTTTAGAATCAACCTAAGTTATTTCTATTTGCAGTTTGAGAATTGGTTGGATTTTGATACAAACCCACTCTATGCTCTCCTGCACGAGTCCATCTATTGTCAGGTAGATTTTCCCATTCTCTTTTAGCAGTTTCTTTTTATTGTAGGTAAATTTTACTGTACTTTTGCATGATTATAGTGGAACAGCCATAATGATGGAACAAGCCGTGCAATCTCAAAAGCGCAAATCAGTTAATGCTTCTTTGCTGGGTAGATTTCCACTTTCAAAAGTGCACAAGATGCACCCATGCATAGTTTGTTTATTTAAGATTTTCCATCAAGTTTCTAAATCCTCCTTTTCTTTTGGTTCAAGGGTGATTCATCACGGTGGTCTGCTCAGAGAATACGGACTGAGAATGGCAGTAAATTTGATGCAATCAGGGCTGTCAAAGAAGGTCGCCCTGTATTCTTCACAGGGGAGGTGTGAAGAAATTATAATATTGTGCTTTAAAGATAACAAACTTTTACAGTTTTTACAATCGCTTATTGAGCCTTTTTAGAATATTAAGTGCATGGTCTTTTGGGGTAAGATAAATTGAAAAGCTCATTTACACAATTTCCCCCCCAATGATAACCTCATTTACATATTTGTAAGAGGCCATGCTCGTTTCTTTTTTTTTTGGTCCTGTCCCTTAGAAACATATATTTGCATTTGCATGCCTTCTATGAATCAAATGCTTGATCTGTATAAAAATATACTGTGATTTCTTAGTTTGCTGATATCGTATAGAACAAGCATCTTTTGCTGTTTTGCTTACATTGTTTTAAGGAATTCTTCTGCAGATGGTGTTCCCATGGATGTTTGAAGAAGTTCATGCCTTAAGGAAATTTAAAGATGCTGCTCATTTATTGGCTGAGAAGAAGGATTGGCCACCCCTATATGACATTGCAGTGCTGAATAATAACAAGGTGCCGGTTAATCTTCCATATAATTATTGATTCATCATAAGCCTGCAATGCATACACGTTATACTGAGCTCAAATGAGAAGATTTCAATCTTCGAGATATAGCTTTCGCTTTTAGTCTGTTTTTTTAATAGAAATTAGCTTCAGTTTTATTGCTCGGAGGGGCTGCTAATTTTTTAAATGCTGGCAGGTACCTGTTGCAGCTGCTGTTTATTATGAAGATATGTATGCTAATTTCAAGTTGGCAATGGAGACAGCTTCTCAGATAGCTGGAATTAGGCTATGGATAACCAACGAATACATGCATTCTGGCCTGAGAGATGGAGGAGGGCAGGTTCTTGATCACTTGTTGGGAATGTTAAATGGAAGAAAGCCGTTGTTCTGATAACCACTGTAATTCGTACTCACTTGTTTCTCTCTTATTTGTACATCTACTCCTTTTTATTTCTTTTGAGCTTGCAATTTAGAATTAGTAATGATGTGCTTTCATTGATGGCTCCAAAGCAGTCATTTTCTGGAAAGTATTGTAGATTTTGAACAAGGCGTGTACACGTAATCATGTAAATTCTCTTTTCAGGGAGGAACTTGCCACTTCCAGTTTTTAATAGAGACGAGTCAAATCTTCTTTCTTCTGATTAATTTATTGGACCAATTTGATCGTGAATTAATAGTACCATTGTCTGAGATTACTGGTAACATGGCAAACCTTTTGGCTTGCGATGGCATATTATCAATCCAATATTATATTTTTAGCTCACAGTACTGACACCTGAGTGCTAGTTGTCTTTGTCCCGGCAAACATGGATCCGGTTAAGCAGGGAAGCACCTCTCGAGCAAGTTCTTCACGATACCGTTGTACTTGGATTTGAATCAATGTTAATGTTTCTAGTAGTCTATTTTGAATTCTTTTAAATTTACTACAATAGATAGAATTAGACGCCGTGGATCCGTATTATTATTATTATTATTATTATTATTATTTAAATGATGTTTAGGTGTAAACTTACAATTACCGTCATGGTTAAAAGATCTAGATAATTTAATAGAAAATTAATTTAATTAAACTATAAAATTAATTTTTATTTAAAAAATATTAAAAATTAAAACTGAAAAAAAGAAAAAGAAAAATATCAATTTGTTAACTTTTCAAATATATGATTTAAGTCATTAGATTAGAAACATTATATATGAAAAAATTATGAAACTCAATTCTCAACAAATCAAACCTTAAATGATAAAATCATGAAGAAAAAAAAAACCACAAAAAAGGATCCAAAATAAAAAAAATTAAAAGAATAAGAATAAAAATAAAAATAAAAATAAAAATAAAAAATAAATTAGAAAGTAATTACAAATTTTTGATTGGAGGGTGAAACTGAAAAGAAAAAATAACTTCAATAAAAAGACAAAAAAAATTAAAAAGAATGAGCATTAAAATGGAAAAAACAATATACCATAAATTTGGATTGAATAATAAAATTGAAAATTAATAAAACTTTTACAAAATAATCAAGGAAAAAAAATATAAACTAAAAGAATAAGGACCAATTTGAAAAACAATAATATATGATAAATTGGGATTAAATGATAAAATTAAAAAAAATAAAACTTTTACAAAATGGCTGAAGTTAAAATATCAACATCGAAGAGAACCAATTTGTAATTTTCAATTGAGGAGAGAAAAGAAAAAAAAAAAAATTTCACTGTCGATAAAACTGCCCCACCACCACCAACACGTGCAACACCAATGACACGGTGAAAGGGTATTTTTTGCAACTAAAAGATGCCACAACTTTTTAAGTTAAAATATTAAGTAATCCCTATTAAAAAATTAAATTTCCCTTGATGAACTTGATAATAATAATTAAAAAAGACTAGAGTGAAAAGACCAAAAAACCCCTGAATGCAAGATTTAATTTTGTTTACTTAAAAAGTAAACTTGTTATTTTATTATATTTAAAAAAATAATAAGATATATATACTCTCGTGTGCTAGTTTTAAAAGCTTCAAATGTGAGAGTAATTAGATCATTTTACTATATTTAAAAAAAATGAAAAAAACTCTTATATCTTTAGTCAATTCTTTAATAACTAAGAAGTCTTGTGAAAAGAATGAAATACCTCAACACCAAGTCATTTAAATATACCTTATGTTATAGTATTTTTGTTATATAGTATTGTGGTTTTAAAATCCTATAAAAATAGCAAAAGAATTACATTCTCACATAGTTGATAACCTAGAAGCCCGATTTTCATGTGGAAGAAAAATAAGCAAAACTTTTGGGTTCACCAACCTATCCATGAAGTGTGGAATGATTTGCAAGTTTTATTCATTAATTATTGTTTTTATACATATTATATACATTGTTTAGCTCATCAATTATAATTGATTCTTATTATTGCAATTCATAATTTTGTTTTTTATTGTCAACATTATTATTATTTCTTACAAGCGCAAGATGAATTGTAGGCTTTTCAAACAACTTCCATTTGATATTTAATTATTATTGGTGAGATTGAAACGAGTAAAAAAGCTAATTAAGTTGTGGTTTGCAACGACTTAAAGATAATAGAAGTTCATACTTTAAATTAATTTGCAGTTTGATAAAAATATATGGGCAACTTGTTTAATTCTTGAGAACATTACTTTAGATGGATCTAACTATTCTCAATATAGTGATGCAATTAAGTTGTTAATGTCATTTAATTTTTCAATCATCTTATATATAGTAAAGAATATTATGGGAATTACCGATGTGTTTTGACAAGACTTTGTAAAAACAATTCAATAATAGATAAGTATTATTATTGAGTTTATATATTTATAACTATCATTGATCAACAATTACAAAAGTAAAATAATAGATTTGATAAGCACGTAACCAAATTTCTTATGTTGAACATCACTTTGAATTATAAAAATACCTATAAATTATTTAGTGTTGAAGATATATACATGCTTATTGATAAGTTCTATCTTAAAAATTTTTCTAACCAAGAAAAAATTTATTCGAGATTCTAGTTGGAGTATTATAAGTTTTATGTACCTAATCATCCGGTGTTAAGGAAAGTGTTAAGGAATTTGTCATCGAATTGCTGATTGGTTGAAAAGTTTCATTGGCACGTTACTTGTATGTTGACAATAGGTATAATCTTAAGGTACTTTTGTTTCTAAAATGTTTTGTTTTGTTCATAGGCATGCTTGTCCTTCTTCAAATACTTGATGTTGTTGGTGTGCAAAAGCATGCATGTCTTGCTCAGAGTTTTGGGAAAAAGGTAGGCTTGTTTTTTCACAGTCTATATATATCCTCTGCTTGGGTTGCACCAATGATTCTGGCGTAAGGTTTTTATGTTCTTATACTCTTAACATGACACAGCAAATTGCCAGTTTCAGCTTGAATATTAGTATTGATACAGCAGACTAGCTCATTTGAATACCCTTCTGTGGAACTAAAAGATATTCCTAGCGTTTTAGATGGCTCCGGTGTTCCAAGTATTTGGTGTTTTTTCTTGGATTTTAAATGCCATCTATTCTCAGCATGGATACTGCCCTGCTATTCTGCAACAAGAGCTCTTTATGTATCATGTGTTGGTTCACTTTTCGAGAGTGATTTTCTCTTTATGAAGAACACACACTTAACTCTTGAATGGATGTATTGGTTTTATCAGTCAATAAGATAATTGGCGAGTCCTTGCTAGGTGAACTAATCAGGACTAATTACAAGTGTTTTCTTTTACACAGGACTAACTAAGAATGTTGAGCATGTAGGCTTCGGGAGTCATATATATTTATTTGTTGAATGGGCTGAGCCACAGCAAATGGGTTGTATACTTTGCATATCATCATATAACAATGAGTCACGGCAAGAGGGACCTTAGATATGCAAAATTCCTGAGGTTACCTCCCACAGTCCATCTGACGAAACCAGAAAAGAGACCTCCAAATTCTCCCTTCTTAATTATTCTAGAGAAACTTCAGAGTTAAACAAAGAATAGTCTCCCATCCATTATAAAATAACCTGATGTTTGATTTTTATTAAGGGCTAAATACCCACTAGGCAAGTCTCAATATAATCCAACTGGGGCAATCAAATAGGCCCTGTTGTTTTATCTTGTCTACTAGCAAAAGCTGAAATGGAATATATATATATATATATATATTTCTGTTCGCGGCACTAAGAAATTGCAGGTGCAAACCAGTACCAATTCAAAAAATGCTTTGAATATTGGTTGGTAAGCAGTGCCGTATCCATTAACTTAGAGGGAAATTTCAACATGTGTCTCAATTGAGGTAGTTTGATTTGGATAATTATACATAGGGACGTAGCAGTCCATGTATATATATCATGCATGCTAGCTATATTGCTTTGGAGATAACGATATGCATAAGTTGGGCACGTCTCCCCTTTTACTTGAGGGCAGTTGAACAGAAGTAGGTGAGCTGCAGTTGGCTTTACCCATGGCTACAAGAGATGGAATTGAGACTGAGACGGACTCTCCTTTCAAAACCTAGCAAACCATCTTCATCTCTCTATTTGTAGGTCTGTCCAACCTCTTCTCACCTTCCCAGGTTCCACTACCTTCATCTTGACCCCTTATATATACTCAATCTTACGTACATCCTCAGTTCTTCTCTAATCATTATCTCTGTAGCCCCACAATGGAAGGCCAAGAAGCCCCACCACCACCACCACCATCACTACCACAATTTCCATCCCAAAACCCTCCCTATCTCTTCACGCCCTCACTGCTCCTATCCTCCTCATTGCACCCTTCTATAATTGAGCCTCAAAGCCTTCCAGATATTGATTGGGTTGGCCTTCTCTCTGGCCAATCCGGGCTCGGCGAGAATAGGCCTTTCATGGACAGTGCTTCTATGGTAGCTGAAAATGGAGCTGAGGAAGAAAAGGATAAGAAGAAAGGTGGAAGAATGAAAAAGACAACCCGGCCAAGATTTGCTTTCCAAACTAGAAGTGCAGACGATGTTCTTGATGATGGATATCGGTGGAGGAAATATGGGCAAAAGGCAGTGAAGAACAGCAAATACCCCAGGTTTGCTTGTAATTAACTTAATTAAACTTCTAATAATAATTCTAAAAAAAGCAAAAAAAATCCTTGCATCATCTAACGTTGCATGGTGTGCATTTTTAGATGTTATACGTAACCCAATTACTATATAATTAGTCCGAAACTCCGAATTTATATTTTTGATGAGCGAAATAAAGCTTGTCATTGGAATTTCATCTTTCTTTTCTTTCCTTCCTTTTTTTTAAAAACAATATAAATAAATAAGAGTAGATAGTTTGTTGATTGCCTAATTAATAGTCGTAGGCGACAAGAGTCTAGACATCCTTCTCTTTTTTCAGCTAGTTAAAACTATATGCATCCTTCTTGAGAATTCACCTGTAATCGACACGATTAAATAATTAAAATCATATATAAATTACTGCATTTATATTTAATGTATCTATATATGTAGGTGTTTCTTTTCTTATGTTTTGCCATAAAAATCTAGCTAAGGGTTAGGAATATTCGGAAAGAAAAGCAACCACACGATCGATATTGTCGCGAATTGTGAATCACATGATATATATCTGTGAATTACTATATATGTTTTATTGTTCATTTTTCCAATAACATCATATATATAGCTATACGCATGCGCATCGCCTATTGCTTTCCGGATCTTTATCTTTCCACGATATTTTGATTTCTTAATTTGTAGGAGGATTTAATTATGAGCTACAAACTTGGATGAGAAGAACAGATCAGATTAATTTAAATGTGGACAGTAATATTTTAGTTAATTGATACTATTATTCTCAAGATTTTAACAGATGAACATTAGATTTATAATTCAGGAATATAAAAATTATGAGAGATAATTAATTGAAGCAAAGAAATAAAGAAAGTATTTTTCTTAATTAATTAATTAATGAGACTACTTACTGCAACCTATATATATAAATTTAATAAATTCTAAAAAAAAAACATTGTTTGATATGGGGATACATCCTTAAAATTTCGACTAATGTATATTTGAAAATATCAACCAATATTTATCTCGAACTGAAAAAAAATTATACCATGACAAGTCATGTGGACCCAAATATTTTGAATGATTAATACGTGAATATTATTATTCCCATTATTACTATATATTGAATGTATATTACAATTATTATAGATTTATTTAATGTAGCAAGTGGTTTTATCTTATGGTCTTGCACTATTTATTTTACAAATCTTGGACATAATCTAGAGCGCATAATTAATTTTTGTCCCTCCTTCAACTATTATTTTTTGGCGAAATAATTCTTACCCCGGCACTTTGATTTCATTTTGCGCAAAGGAGTTACTATCGGTGTACACATCATACATGCAACGTGAAGAAACAAGTGCAAAGGTTATCCAAGGACACGAGCATAGTCGTCACGACTTACGAAGGAATTCATAATCATCCATGTGAGAAAATGATGGAAACCCTAACTCCTCTTCTCAAGCAGATGCAGTTCCTTGCTAGGTTTTAACTTCTTCAGCTTTTCTACACTTTCAAGAACAAGTCAAGCAGACCTCCTGTTCTTGGCCATCTTATATATAGTAGTATCCTTGTTGTACTTATGCATGTTTTCGAGGTTGACTTTGTGTGAATACACCAAAATCAGTGTTTATATATAATGTAAAACTAATAAACTATATTGTGTGTTAATTTCTTTTTTCATTTTAATTTTATAATTAGATCAAGTTAGTTACCGAGCAAGTTTTTATACATCAAGTTTAAGTCTACTTTTCTAGTATATGTATATATATAATAAACGCTATTCATATCAAAATAAAACATTTATAAAAGTTTTGGTTCATTTAAGATGTAGATAATTAGAAAGAAATCGAGTATATATTCTTAATGTAAAACAAGCTCGACAACATTGAGATGTTTCAAAGAATTAATTCAACTTAATAGTTTATACTGTTAAGTGAGGTTTCAAGATATAATTTATATTATTCTTTAACACACCCCCTCAAATGAAAACCTTTTGATTTTAAAACTTGCATAGACACACACTATATATCTTATGCTTATTTTTTATCAAATAGATGAGGATGTTGAGATTCGAGCTCGTGATCGTTTAGTCATCAAGACTCTGATACCATATCAAAGAACCAATTCAATCCAATAGCTTAAGCTGTTAAGTGAAGTCTCAAAATATAATTTATATTATTCACTAATAATATATAACTCGACTCTATGACATCAATGTTTTCATTTTCTCAAAAGATTTGGAGTTTGAATTTATTGTTTATGTGTGTATATAAAGCTCTATAAGCTTTGAGGTATTTGAGATTGTGATATATGATATTTTAAAATTTTAAAAGTGATGAAAAAAAACCATTTTAGAAAAATCCACTATAAAATTATATTTTTTCTCTTTTAAAAACAAACCAAATAGATAGTTATTAAAGGTAATATAATATTTTCAAAGGGTCTATAAGTTATTACCATATTTATAAGGGATGCATCGATTTTTTTGGATTTTTATGCGCAATGAAATGACTAGATTGTCTTTGAAATAAAAAAAAATTTAAAACTAATGTCCGAGGGTGTTTTTGCATTTTTAGTTTTATACATAGTAAAATGACTAAATTATCTTTTAAAAGTAAAATTTTATTCACTGATAGTTAATGGTGTTTTGGTATTTTTACTTCAAATTTATTGTTATTTATTTTATTTGAAATAATTTCTGTAATTAATTTTTTTATGTTCATCTTCCAATTTTTTTCCTTATTTTTTTTACTTTGAAATTTTTTATAAGTTGATATTTTTTTTCCGGTTTTATCCTTCAATATTTAATTGGTTGGGATTTGATTTTTTTATTAAGCTAAAAAAATTTATTTGACCCGCAGTAAAGTGTAGTTAAAATTTGTTAGTAATATGCTAAATAATTTGGATGATTTACATTGATACTAATTATTTTTTTCTATAGAAACATAATCAATTCTAGCTTTTAACAACATTTAAATGTACCAAAAAAGGAACGGATAGAGAGACTCGTTCATTTGAATAAGGTTTATTCGGTACAGTAAGTGACAGTACCATATGATATCCTTCCTCGTCTGTCAAGTAAGTTTTTAAGGTAAGCCGGTGAGCTTCCACTTCTATAACCTGTACTGGCCTTTCTTGTTGTAAGCCGGTGAGCTTCCACTTCTGTACTGACCTGTCTTTTTTATCATTACCCAACACATGTAGAAAATCATGTGATACTTTCTTACCTTAACACGCTTCATCATTTATTCTGTCCGTATAGACCTTGAGTAATATAATTAGGGCCTAGATTGGACCGACCAAGTCACCAAGAGTTGCACCCACGTGTAAGAACGTGGAAGCCTTTGAAATCGCCGGAAGAATAGCAAAAAGGGAGGTTTACTTTCAGTTTCTAAAAAGGATCTTGTTATTAATTAACCACCGTTGATTAATTTACAAGTTAAACCGGAGAGCTTCCTCTTTCTTTCTCCTAATCGAAATCAGGCGGTGTTGCAACCCTTACTAACCGGAGAGCGTTGCCTTTTCTTCCTCTTCTTTTCAGTGTTTTTTTTTTTTTAAATCGAGGCATGGTGAAGGCCAAAAGCTATGGCTCAAGATTCTAATTAGCACTTGATTTGGAATGGAATCACACATTAATTAAACCTTTTAGAATACAACGGATGTGATACTGGTTATATGTGACGGTGAAAATGTTTCTAAATGTGGTTGAACTGTATTTTTTAAAAAATAAAAAATGATTTATTTAAAATTTAATTTTTTTTATATTTTCAGATGATTTTGATATTTAACAAAAAAAAAATTATTATTTTAATATATTTTTAAATAAAATATATTTTAAAATACAACAATTACTATGGTGAAAATATGCCTAACCGTGGTTGAGCTGTATCTTTTAAAAAATAAAAAATAATTTATTTAAAATTAAATTTTTTTTATATTTTTAGATGATTTTAATATTTAATAAAAAATTATTATTTTAATACATTTCTAAATAAAATATATTTTAAAATACAGCAATTACTATACTCCTAGACGTATCTCTCAAAATACCTCAACAGACATTAACTTTTCTTGAAAGAAAAAAAAATAATTTTGTCTGAGTTTGGAACTCAAACGGGCTGAGTAATAAAAATTTTCTGCTTTGGAAAGTATCACTAACTAAAACCTCCCACGTTATTTTTAGAATAATTACTAGACAATGCATTCCCCCACTAAGTTTAGAATTCCAAGTTAATTTTGAATTTTATAATAATATGTTTTTATATATATATATATATATAAACATATTATTATAATTGTTTTTTTATATCATGAAATTTGTTTATTGAGAAATGAAAAAATATAATTGTATTTTATACAATGAATTAAGATGTATTAATTATTAAACCCAAAAATATATGATGCTAATTAAACACTAACGTGGAAAGTTAACTTTTCAAGCAATAGATACAAATACAAATATTTTAATTCTGTAATTCTTTTCATTTTATATAATACCTTGAAAGTTTTATATCGTTGCTAGGTATATATTATTATTGTTCTTATAAATATATAATATTTATATAACTAATCTATCTTAAATTTAACAAGGAAAATAAATAAATTACAATAATCAATTGAAAGTATAATCCAAAATACTTATTATTATTTAAAAATATATAAACCATACAATTTAAAAAATGAGATATATTATATATATTATTATTAATTAAATAAGAGATTGGATATTAATTAAAAATCAATTTAAAAAAATTAAAGATTGCTTAAAAGTGTAGGCGCATACATTATAGTTCTTTCTTTGTTTTTATTTTTGTTTTTGTTTTTTTTCTTAAATGGACAGACGACACAATGTGCAACCATTGCATTTTTTTGTTTTGCAATTAATCGGACAACACATCATTTATCAATGTTAATATTATGTCATTCTTTTCGGTCACAAGAAGTGGGGTCCAAGTTTTTGGACCTTAATAATTTAATTTTTAAATTATTGTTTACCAAAAAAACACCAAAAAAATCCAAGGAACCTTAATAAATCTACTTCAAAATTCAAAACACTCTTTAATCACTGGAAAAGCAAAAAATATAATCAAATAAAAAAACTTTAAAGGCCCTAATTTATTTATTTTTCAACATTTTCAAAGGACAATACCATCTTTATTGAATTCCACTTTCAAGATAAATCTATTAACATAAAAATTAATTTTTTTTGTGGTTAGAATTTGGACGAATAGATATTTTCTCTTTATTGTTCCCGATAATTTTCTCTCTTCTCTCTCAACTACAAGTGATTAAAATATGAATAAAACAAAGTTTAGGACTAAAAGTATAATCTTAAAATAATATGGATCAAATTTGCAAAAAAAAAAAAATAATTCAAGGTACCAAACTTTAATTTTTTGCTTTTTCTAAATTGTGCAGATGAAAAGGGGCTCTTTTTTTTGTTTATGTTAATTTTTATCCTTGTTAACAATAACCTAGAGTTTTATTTGGTAAAACTAATTTTTCATTTAACATCTATATTTTGTGTGACATCTCCCATATTCAGGAGTATGAAATTTGAAACAAATTTCAAAATATAAAACCATGACAAAATAATTTTTTAAGGCCAAATTAATAAGATAAAGTAAATTTCAATGACTAAAAGGGAAGGAACAAAAAACTTGAGGGACAAAGAAAAGGAAAAATTACACAATAATAAGTGATATAAATAATAAAATGAGAGGGGATGAACAATGCACAACATCTGACTTGTTTGTTTTGATATATTAAGTGATCATAAGCCTATTGAATAGAATATGGCATTACTTCATGCATAAAAAATGTCTACATGCATTTAACATATTTATTTGTTCCATATTTGAGGGGGCCGTTCAACGCATCTTGTATATCCATACATGCGGTGAATTTAGTTACTGTTTTAAAATTGAAAAAAATTGAGAATAGTTGAAATTAATATATAGAAATAATATTTTATATTTGTCAATATATTTAGAAATTATCGGGAAAACAAATGTATTTCTATTTTTTTTTCATTCCTAATTAAACATGTATATTTCTACCCATTCTATATTTATCCTTTCCCTGCCTGTGACGATGTCCAAACGACATGATTCACATGCAAATTCTCTGCATTAAAGTTATGGCCGTTCTTAATTGAGATCCAAACAAAATGCTGAGCGAACCCTCAATTTAGTCCCTAAAATATACCCATTCTTAATTGAGATCCAAACAATACCTTGGATTAGTTAGGTCATTTTCTTAGGGCTTAGTAATATTTTTATAAAAGGTGTCTTAAAAAGAAGAGTTCTGACATGAAATTAGTGAGAATACACGGAATGACCCAATCGGGAATTTTAAAAGGGTCTTGGATGTGATTGATGAATTGTTTTGTTTTAGAACTCAAATGATTATTTAAGTAATACGTCAAAGGCTAATTCGAGGCTTCTCCTAAAATCCTCGTATAAGGAAAAGGCAAGCACATGCAGATCTGGACACACGGGGATACCCACGAGCTACACACGTGGCTTCACCCATGTCGCCGACGAGACACGCAGCAACCACGTCGAGATAAGCATTTCCTACTATATAAACGCAAGAGAGAAGCAAGGGAAGGGAAAATCATCACTTCATACGAAAACGAGGAAATAAACAAAAGCTCTTAATTAACTAATCAATCGTATTCTCAGTTTTCTTGCAATCACAAAAATGTCGGAGTTGCTGTGCAAGGCCAAGCAGTTTTTGGTAGAGAAGGTGGCTAATGTCAAGACCCCGGAGGCTACCGTCACCGACGTGGATCTTGAAGGCGTGCACCGTGACAGCATAGACTACGGTGCAAAGGTGTCTGTCGATAACCCTTATGAAGCTGCGATCCCTATTTGCGAGATTTCTTACGTTCTCAAAAGTGATGGCAGGTCCGTAATTTCAAATGTTTCTTTGCATGGTCCCAACAGATTTATCCTTTCTTTGAAAAACTGTAATTTAGTTTTGTTTTTCAACTGACAGTTTAAGCTTCTGCGTAATTCTTGAAATATTTTTTTCATCTTGGATTACTTTTTATCTAAAATGAGTGCAATATTGTTCAAAGATCGATCATGTGAGATCTGTACAAAACTACTATTGGATTGCGTAATTTGTTGAATTTCGGGTTGAGATTAATTACTCATTGCCAAAGGTTCAGTGTCGTTAATTAACTCAAGAAGATGCATGATGATGCGGAATAGCTCTTAATCATTGAAATTACTTACATTTTTCAAAAGGAAGTGCGATTATTATATATATATATATAAAAGGGAAGAAAGAAAGAAAGGCAAGGGCCGGGAGACATGATTCTTTCTTCTTACAATGGAAGGGCATCTAATTTTAAATACATGGGTAAATCTCGAAAAATCCTTTGATTATGAAGAATTCCCCTAGTGGATATTCTCAAGAAAATTGAGTGGCTTTTAAATTGATATATAATTGTTTTTTTGTAAATGGTTATTTATCTAATAAAAATATCTTTGAGAATGTGGTAATAGTTATGATTTAAAATATTTTTCGTTTAAAAATATATTAAATAATATTTTTTATTTTTAAAAAATTATTTTTGATATTAATACATCAAAACAATCTAAAAATATATATAAAAAATTAGTTTTTTATGAAATATAATTTCAACCACGTTACTAAACACACTCTAAATCATCGTAATGCATGTATGAAAAATTCATGGATTTTTATTTTATTTTTACATGATTTGTCATTTGAATGTTTGGATCAGGGTGATCGCGTCAGGGACAATACCAGACCCTGGCTCGCTGAAAGCTAAAGACACAACAATCTTAGATGTGCCAGTGAAGGTGCCACACAGTGTACTGGTGAGCTTGGTGAAGGACATTGGTAGAGACTGGGACATAGACTACGAGTTGGAAATAGGTCTCACAATTGACCTCCCTATCGTCGGCAATTTCACCATTCCTCTCTCCTGGAAGGGTGAAGTCAAGCTGCCTACCCTCTCCGATCTGTTCTAATTCTCTCCTTTACGTTGGGTCTCGATCTGTTTTACGACTATATATGCTAAAACAAAAATAAAAGGAAATGTGTTATTGTTTCGTTCAG
>Ga0325401_1002424_pt1 | contig 16569 bp, 7 predicted proteins | sample PopdelMetagenome_FD_205666 | JGI IMG/M metagenome (GOLD analysis project Ga0325401, IMG submission 205666) | Populus deltoides microbial communities from Bellville, Georgia, United States - Xylem-PdKOR-R2 | ecosystem: Host-associated > Plants > Phyllosphere > Stem > Wood/Secondary xylem | place...
AGAGTTCAACGAGATATTCCTATGCCTTTGATTACATCCTATTGTTTTTTAAATAGAGATTGGGTAATTTTTGAAAAAAATAATGTGTATAAAAATATTTTTTTATGTTTTTAGATTATTTTAATATATTAATATCAAAGATAAAAAAAATATTATTTTAATATATTTTCAAGAAAAAAATCTCACATAGATGATAAGTTTTTTTTTCTACTTATATGTTTTTTTATGGAGTCTATAATTTTTAATAATAATGATTGATAAATAATAAATAAATAAAAAACTTTCAATTGGTATTTTTACTTAACTTTGTGTTTTTAAAAAATTAAATTTTAAAAAGTATTTTACAAATACATGAATAAAAAAATAATTTATTCAGCTCCTTCATAGCCGTTCTAAAAAAAAAGTATTATTATGCCTTTGATTACACATGTTTATTGTGTTTAGTTACTTTGTTTCTTATAATTAATTTTTTATTTAAGAATATAAAAAAATATAATGAAAAATATAATGCAAGGTTTCTTAAAAAAAACCCACTTACTAATATTAAAATAAAAATACTTATGTGGCATGTTGCATTTTAAAAAATTTGCACTTAAAAAAAACAAAGTTTGTCTACGTGAAGAGGTTCAAATAACAAAACTTCCTAGCTTGTCTCCTTGCCTACTCCATATTTTAAATTAAATTGCTTTTTAGTTTTCTTAACATCACACAATTGACTTAGTAAGTTCAAAAATAAATTGATAACAGGCAAAAACATTGTTTAAGATTAAATATAAATTTTAATATAACATAATGTTTTAAAAAATTATTGCCACTACAACCTATTAGATATTTTTTCTATTTTAGTTAATTAGTCATGAATCCGTCATAAACTAATCATTATCAATAGATTTGAAGCCAAAAACATATGTTGCGCATTATGTAAAATTTAAGTCATAAATCATTAAATTTAATCATAGAAAAAAATAAGATATTCATATATCACAATCAAATATGAAATAATCTTAAGCACAAATCCTTATGATAATTTTAAACTCAAGAGTACTAACCTCTCAAAATTAAAAACTAAGCTTGTCATAAATTCAAGGAAAAAAAATATAAAAAGTCATAATTTTGAAAACAATAAAATCCCTTCTTCTTCTATGTTGTATTCTAAACATGATTCCTTTTTCTTTAGAGGTTAGGATTGATTATACGTGGAGTTCAGGAGGTGGAGAAGTCTACTAGTTAATAACTAATTCCTAATTAGATTACTTTAAGGTACATGCTGGTCTAGCTTGATATATTTGCTTTGACTAATCCTAATCCTATTAGGATTCAATGTTCAAGTTGGATTTCTAATGCAATTAGAATTTTCTTAGTTTAATTATTGATACCTATGTGCTATTTGTAGTCCTCTTTTTTGAAATTATGCTAAAAATGCTTCATTTAGCTTCCTTTTACACTTTGTGTCTCCACAATATCATTAAGTACAAATAAGTAAGTTATTGTAAGACATAAAAACATGTATAAAAGACTAATAATAAAGTATTAAAAATATAGAGTAATATGAATGCATCATCGTGAGACCTTGATGTTTTTGAAAAAAAAAATAGCAAGTGATGTGTCGCCTGCTTCACCTAGATTTAACGACTAAATGTCACTAGAAAGTCAGGCTAGGAGTGTTTCAAACCCAAAAATCTATTTTCAACTATTTTTATCCAAAGAATCTAAAAAAACTCCTTAGAGACCTAAATAAACTTGTTTATGACTTCAAATAACTAAAAAAACGATCCAAAAAAAATCAACTTCAAACCCAAAAACTTCTCAAGGTCACATCTATTTTTTTTCAGGCAATTTGAAGGTAAAAGAATACCTTGATGAAACACTTATCATCAAGACCCGAGTCTAAACTAGTTTTTCTTTTCCTTTTCTTTTTCTCTTCAAAAAATTTTACAGAAGTTTTCATATAGCTTAGTTATAAATACTAGAGTGGTTTAGTTTGAACTAGATTATTGGTTTGTGCTATTCTATTGGTCAAACCATTTTTTTTAATGGATGTTACTAATGTTTTTCTAGTAAGAAAAAAATTTAAACCGTGTGAGAGTTATTCTAACATGACCCGATTAACTTAGCAAGTCTAAAGACAACTTAGACAATTAGTAAAAATATAGTTTGGTTCAAAAAAATCAAGAAAACATTTTTTTTTTTAATATTGAGACGATAATATATTGGATCAACTTAGATCAACCAATGTTAACCTACTAAATCCACAACTTAGATCATAAGATCATGATAACTCTATTTAAAACAAATCAAAACAAATTATAAAGCTCAACTCTCAATCAAATCAATATTGAATGATGAAATTGATAAAAAAGAATTAATAGAAAACAACAAAAAATTACCTGAGTTAATTTGTCAAACTTACGACCCAAGTCATGAGATCAAGTAACACTATAAAAAGTAAATCAAAATAAATTATGAAGCCTAATTTTCAATCAATTCAATATTAAATGATGAAATTGAAAAAAAAACATCAATAAAAAAAGAATCGAGTTAACCGGGCCACACCCATGACCTAAGTCATGAAACTAAGATAATCTCATAGAAAATAAACTGAAAAAAAAAACTCGAGTTAACCTCGATTAACCTGCCAAAGTTGCAACCAAGGTCTTGAGACCAAGATAACTCTATAGAAAGAAAATTGAAATAAATTATGAAACTTAATTATCAATTAACCCATTGTTGAATAATGAAATTGAAAAATATTTAATTTAAAATAGTAAAACAAACTAAGTCTACCCTGGTTAATATACAAAATCTATGATCCAAATCATGAGACCAAGATAACCTCATAGAAAGTAAATCAAAATAAATTAGAAAACCTAATTCCTAATCAACCAAATATTGAAGGATGAAATTAAAAAAATACTAATTAAAAAAAACTCGAGTTAACTGAGTTAACCTATTAAACCCGCGATATGGATAATGAGACTAGAATAATTACATAGAAAGCAAACTACAATAAATTATGAAACCAATCTCCATTAAACAAAATGTAAATGGTGAAATTAGGGGAAAAACATAAATGTAAAAGACTAACACCTCTTTTAGTTTTTGTTGATAATTAATAATTAATTATTTTCTCTAATAAAAATATGATTCTTAATTAAAAACTGAAATATTTCATGGAAACAAATAAAAAACCTATTTTTATAAACTTTATTATATCTCTACGAAGAAATACCTAGGAAACACCTTCTTATGCATTAATCTTGTCTGACCAGCCAAGAAAAAAAAAATTGATGGTGCCTCTTTGAATATTATTATTAATTAACATATACGACCTTGACATTTCAAAGTAACTGTTAAAAGTGAAATGTCAATGCATTTTTCAATTTAATCTTTAATTTTTTTAATATTTTTTAAAAAAATTAGTATTTTTTTTTAATTTTATCATTTAATATTGAGTTTATTAGATATTATACTTCATAATTTGTTTAAATTTTTTTATGAAGTTATCATGGTCTCATAATCTAGATCGATAGTTTTGTGAGTTAGATGTGTTGACTCAGGTTATTTTCTTGTTATTTTTTTAATTAGATTGTTTTTTACTTCATCCTTTAATATTGGATTGATTGAGAATTGGATTTCATAATTGTTTATTTGATTTTCTTTCTATGAGGTTATTACAGTCTCATGACCTAGGTTGCGAGTTTTACAGGTTAACCAAGTTGACTTGTTTTTTTTCTCAACTGATTTTTTTTTATTTCATCATTCAACATTAGATTGATCGAGAATTAAAATTTATAATTTTTTTATTTGCTTTCAATCTATCTTGGTTTCCTAACCCAGGTTTTAAAGGTTAACCTGAGTTGATTCGAGTTAGTTTTTTTTTTTTCTTATTTGATTTTTTTCAATTTAATCATTTAACATTGGATTGATTGAAAATTGAGTTTCATGAGTTTCTTTTAATTATCTTTTTTATAAGGATATCACGATCTTATAACCCAACTTGCGGGTTAGGTTGGTTGAATAAGGTTTTGTATCCTTTTTTAGTTAAATTTTGTTTTCAATTCCATCCTTCAACATTGGATTGATTGATAATTGAATTTATTTATTTTTTATTTGCTTTCTATAGGGTTGTTATGATCCCATGATCTGGGCAATAGATTTGACAAGTTAACCCTAGTTTATCTAAGTTGATCTAATATATTGGTGTTTCAATATTTTTTTTAAAATATTATCTTGATTTTTTTAGTCAAATTATATTTTTATTGGTCATCCGAGTTGTCTTTATTCAAGCTGACTAGATCATATCAGATTAATTCTCTTATAGTTTTCTTATTGTTAAACAACACATTAAACAAAATCATTCAACACAACGAAGTTAAAAGCCCGTATTGCTATGTAAAATATCTTGATCTTTATATGCCTATCAATTTTTTTATTTTCATCTTCATTTATTGTTAATAATCTTTTTTTTTTCATTTTTTAACACACATATTTCATGATTTACTTGATTATATTTATGCATAAAGTTTTCGATTTGCACTTATAATTTTTTTATATACAAATATACATTGAAAAAACTTGCATATACAATTTTTTTTTATTGGAAAAAAAATATCTAATACATGGCGTAGCGTAGGTCAAATAGCTAGTAGAAAAATCTAAATGGTGTAAGTAATTCATTGTGCAAAATGTATTGTGAATCCCCTTATAAAACACCGTGGACTCACTATTCACAAAGTTTTTTTTTTTGCTATCCATTTTCATTCGATTTAAGACCAAATTGTACGTCAATTTAGGTTAATTTGCTAGGAGAGAGTAAGATTGAAAGATTGAAGATCAAAGAAAAAAACAGTGACGAAATTAATGGTTTTTTTTTAACTTTGGGCAAAATGTACATTGTAGTCCTTATACTTTTCAAATTATAGATATTGTATCCCTCCAAATTTTAGACTGAAAAAAAAAATTCAATTTTAGTACAAAACTTCATTTTTTATTTTATTTTTAAGTTCCTGGTTTTAGAGAGGAGAGAGAGTCACTAGATTCCAATGATAGAGAGAGAAAATCAGTGTTGACACCGATTCTGACTATTAAAATGATCGATTTTGGTATCAATAGATTTCATTTCATGATAGAAGTTCCTTTTAGGTGTTTTTACACATTCAAGTTGCCTAAAAAACCAAATCTAAGTTCGGGAAGAGTTTTGGTTTTGAGTTGATTTTAATTTTTAATACGGGGTTTTAGGTTTTTTTTAAGGCCATTCATGGGTTTATTAAAGTGTCTAAAATGTTTTTTAGGTGTTTTGAGTAAAAAATAATGAATTGAAAATTGGGTTTCAAGACAAAAAATAAGTTCATCCTTATTTTTTCAGCCACAATGGTGGCCAAATATGAAAAAATAGATAATGCATTATCTACTCAACTAACGAAGCGCATCTGAGTTTATTTTTTTGAAACAAATTGGGATAAATAACATGTTGTCTACCCTATCAATTATTTTTTAAATATAAGGTCCCATGCATGGGGCCCCTCAAATGGGCCAAACATGCTGACATAGCTTGCAAACTTAGCAGCACCTGATTTCTTTATTATTATTATTTTTAAAATTGATACTTTTGTTAACATGATATTTTTAATTTATATTCAAATTAACACCCTTTTTTTTATTATTTTATTTTATTTATTTATCCATTTTAAAATAGTGGTTGTTTTTAATTATTTTGCATATATTTAATTTTTAAAGAGATTGTTATAATTTATCTATAATTTTTTATGTTTGAAATTTATTTTTAAAAATAAAAAATATTTATTTTTGGTTAATATTTCTAATATTTACAACCTTACATGATATTTGTTTCTCTTTGATTTTATTCAATCAATTTAATGTTAGATAAAAAAAAATTAATTTTAATAAATAAAATCATTGAATATAATTAGATAAATAACCTTATATTGTGAGATAAAATATCTTGATATATAACTATAAAAGCAATCTACGACTTTCTTCTTCTTGTTTTTTTTTTCCTTGTCGATCATCCCTCTCCATCAACAATCGCATGATGTAAAATACTCAATTTCACATCATAAACAAGGAGCAGCTTGAATCGTGAGACCATCAGTACATGAGCAAATGACTGGATGAAAGGGCCAAATTGAAAAGGGGTAAATTAAGTAATCTTTTTCTTTCAATTTTTTTTTTTAATAATAAAGTGCTACTAATGCTATACAATGTATTCATGCCAGCCTATGAAGGAGTTAAATTTTCAATTTGCCTTCTATTTTTAGTTACTCTTTGATTTCGAGTTCTTAAAAAAAAAAAAAAACTATTTCAAAGCTTTAATGATTTGATTGTTAATGGGTTTTGCTTCATGGGATCTCTGGTCTTTTGTTCAAGCGTGCTTTGCTTCATATTTCTCCCATTCTCAAGGAAGTAGCTAGCTAGCTAGTGCCTTCATTTATGTGAGTTCTATTGGAATTCTTTTTTATTGTTTTAGAGAAAATACGTGAAGCAAACTGTTTTTTAAATGGAAAGAAACAAAAGTTTTATGTCATTTCTAGATTAAAAGCTTGTTTATGTTTAAAAGAAGAAAAACATTATTTTTATCGTGTCTTTTCAAATTAAAGGTTATCTTTGCTTTTTATCTTCTTGTACATTTTCTTTTAATTGTCAATAAATGTTTATTTACAATTGATATTTTAATTCAATACCAGTCTTGAAAAATGAGAGATTTATTGATTTATATTTAAAAATCAAGTACAATATCTAACGACCTGTCATAATTTCTCATGTATTAAAAAAGTCATAAATGGTTTGATTTGAACTTTCAGTGTTTAATTTCTTAGTGTAATTATTATCACTTCATCAATAATATTCTGATTTGGATATTATAGTATGAAATGTGTTTACTATGTTAAATCATGTTTGTTCTCAACACCATAGTCAATAATTCTTTGAATAAGATTTGATTTTTTTTTCAAATCCCATTCCACCTTACGCAAGGATTTACAATCACTACTATTTGAGAACATATAGAATATTTTTCCTAATTCGATTAGGGAGATGAATCATTTATTGATTACTCAAATACCTTCATATAATTCTTGTTATACTTAATATTTGTTCATTTGTTACCCTTGATTAGGACAACATGTGGCAGGATCAAAACATAACACTCCCTATATAAGATAATTTAGTGATCTCAAGTCTAAAGATTACTTACACAACAATCACGTAAGTCTTTCCATAGACACAAATGATGAAATTCTCATGTGGGTCAATTTAATGTACATGCTATCAGACAAGCACTTATATATTATTTATAGGTATCCCTCATACCTCAGCTTATAAGAACAATTGTTTTTTTTTCATAAAAGGAAAAAAAAATAATATATATCAGTCTCAACAGCTCTAAATAATATTCAGTCTTAGGAGAGTCAATATTAGGAACATTTTAAGAACAATGCTTTGATGTAATATGAATCTCGTAATTATAATAAATTTATAATTTTCTTTGCAAGACATTTTTGTTTCAAGAACTTTATCTTTACTTTAGATTCATTAATCAAATATTAGATGAATATTAAAGATAAATAAGCTTTTATTAATAAATTAAATATATTTACATGAACAAAGTTAATGCCACGTGTAACCAATCGATTAGATACATGATGTACACACACTAACACCTCCTCCCTTGGGCTGATTTTCTATTATTTTTTTTTATAGGGAGTAGGGGATTGGAAATTAGGGATTTGTATGGCTAGAAACCGGGGGTTTTGCAATGATCTGGGTACTAATCGGAGAATAAAAAACGAGGTTCCCAATCAACCATATATGTTTTTGTTTTGCAAGTGGCTTAATCATTGGTGGAAATAAATTTTGACTTGGGGAAGATGATGAATAATGTCATTTGGAACGACACATTATTTTATTCATTTTCGATGTCGTTCGAGTAAGAATTTGAATGATATATCATTTCACATATTTTTAGTTTACAACGTTGTTTAGCTGGAGAGGGTTTTTTTCTTTATTTGAATCAAAACAACGTCGTTTGGAATCGTAAAAAATAAACTCAGCCTTCTAATTTTCATTGTAGTCAGTGTCCATTTGATTCTCAATTTGTATCTTCAATTAGACTTTAATCCTTGTATTTCTTTCAATTTCATATCTGCTTCAACATGATTTAGAACAAGTTTATTTTTGTGTTTTAAAAGTATTTTTGAAAAAAAATGAATTTTTATTTATTTTTTCTTTATTTCAAATTAATATATTTTTGGTATTTTTAGATCATTTTGATGCGTTTATATCAAAAATGATTTTTTAAAAAATAAGAAGACATTATTTTGATACACTTCTAAATGAAAAGCGCTTTAAAAAGCAACCGCAACTACACTCCGAACCAAGCTTTTAACCCTTAAATGTTATCATATTTCTCTTCTCGATCCTTGATTTCCAACATTGCACATTTTTTTTTATCAATTTCAACCTAAATCTTATTTTTCTTCTTCAACCGAGCCCCTAATCAAGCTAATTGGATCCTTATACTTGGTTGCCTTCTCGGTTTAATACTTGATTATCCAATTTATGCATTTTCAGTCAAATTAACCTTTAATTTTATTTTTTTTTATTCAATTGAACCCATGATTGAATTGATTGGACCTTTTAATCTTTGTCAATTTTTTTCTTGTCTCTGGTCCTTTAATACTTTCAATTAAAGTTAAATTCAAAATTTTTCTTTATTTTTCTCATCAATTAAACCCCCTGATTAAGTTCATTAAACCCTTTAATTTGTTATTTTTCTCTAGTTTAGTCGTGGTCCTTCAACTCTTTTAATTAAAGCTAAGTTAAACCCCTTTCATTGATTACTTTTCAATTGAGACCCCAATTTGCAATCCAAATCATTCATGGATATTTTTAAACTTTTCCAACTCAATCATTAACTTGTTAAACACAATTATTTGTCCAGTGCTTGAGTTTGGCAACCATGCCAAACCTGCGCATAGGCTTGGCAACCATGCCAGATCCATGCATATTTTTTTTAAATATAGAAATTCACTTATAATTGTTCTAAAAACATATTTATTTTGTATTTTCATCTTTGTCTTTTTAACCAAATATATTTTTATCTTTTCTATATTTCTTTTTTCTATTTTGGATAGTAACCACACACATACCTAAAATTCACTCAATTTTAGGTGCAAAGGTCTGGTAGGCCCAGAAGCATGGTCATGGTATGGTTATCAGGCCTAGACGCATGGATTTGACATGGTTGTGAAGCCTAGGCGCTTGAGTTTAGCAACTATACTAGACCCAAGATACGTGGAAATGACAAACATGTTTGATTTGATAAACAATAAACAAATAAGATAATTATACACTTTAGATGTCAAGAGAGAGAAAACAAAGAAAAAAATGCAAACAATTGATCACCGATGACAATCCAACCATTTTTTGTCTACCTACGCCACACCATGTGGAAGATGGCACGACTGCACATTCAGTTAGACGATGCATGACTAGATTTAGCCACCAGAAAGTGTCATACACGCCTACTTAATGGTGCCACCCACTCGCTAGGGCATGAGGAACACGTGCCCACAACTTTTTTATTTAAAAATAACAAATACATTATGAAAATACTAAAATGCCACCATGATCTTCTTAATTAAACAAAATACTCATGTAAAAATACTAAAACACCCCTAAAGGTAAAGCTTTTTTTTTTTTGTCTTTTCTGAGGCTAAAAACGTTATTTGATTGTACTTGAAAATTGAAAAAATCTGAATGCCTTTATGGATGAAAGCCAAAGAAATGTTTATCTGCTCACGAAAATTTAAGAAATTGAAAGTGAAACTACTATTACAATCCACAGTAACATGCCAGATCCAAGATGCGTGGGTCTGACATGGGTGTCAGACCCAAGATACATGGGAATGACAAATATGTCTAATTTGACAACCAACAAACAAAGAGGATAATTGTGCACTTTATTTGTCAGGAGAGAGAAAAAAAGAAAAAACACAAATAATCGATCATTGGCGGTTATCCAACCATTATCTATCTACAAGCGCCACACAATGTGGAAGAGGGCACAACCGCGCATCCAATTAGATGGTGAATGGCCAGATTTGGCCACTAGGAAGCGTCATATACGCCTCCTTAATGGCATGAGGGCCGTCCATTTGCTGGGGCTTGAGGCACACATGCCCATAGTTTTTCAATTTAAAAATAGCAAATACATCATTAAAATACTAAATGCACCCAATGGTCCTTTTAATTACACAAAATACCACCAAAGGAAAAACTTCTTTTTTTTTTGTCTTTTCTAAGACTAAAAGCATTATTTGATTGTACTTGGAAATTAGAAAAACTTGAATAACCTTATGGGAGAAAGTTAAAGAAATTTTTATCCACTCACGAAAAGATGTGAAATTGAAAGTGAAACTACTATTACAATCCACAGTAACAAGTCAGACCCAAGGTGTGTGGGTTGGATATAGGTGCCAGACCTAAGCACCTTGGGTGTGGTAGCTATCCAGACCCAAGGTACGTGAGAATGACAAACATGCATGATTTGACAAACAACAAACAAAGAGGACAATTATGCACTTTAGTTCTCAGGAGAGAGAAAAGAAAGAAAAACACAAACAATCAATCATTGGCAACAATCCAACCATTATTTGTCTACACTTGCCACACCATGTGGAAGAGGGCACGACTGCACATCTAGTTAGACGACGAATGACTAGATTTGGCAACTAGAAAGCGTCATACGTGCCTCCTTAATGGTGCGGGCGCCACCCACTCGGTGGGGCGTGAGGAACACACGCCCACAACTTTTCAATTTAAAAATAACAAATACATCATAAAAAAACTAAAATGCACCTCATGCTCTTAATTACACAAAATACCCCTAAAGGAAAAGCTTATTTTTTGTCTTTTCTGAGACTAAAAGCGTTATTTGATTGTACTTGAAAATTGAAAAAAACTTAAATACCCTTGCAGAAGAAAGCCAAAGATACATTTATCCGCTCGCGAGAAGATGTGAAATTAAAAGTGAAACTACTATTACAATCCACAATAACATGACAAATCCAAAGTGCGTGGGTCTAGCATGGGTGCTAGACCCAAACACCTTGCAGCTATGCCAGACCCAAGATACATGGGAATGGCAAACATGTATGATTTGACAAACAACAAACAAAGAGGACAATTGTGCACTTTAATTGTCAAAAGAGAGAAAAGAAAGAAAAAATGCAAACAACCAATCATTCACAGCAATCCAACCATTATCTATCTACACGCACCACACTATGTGGAAGAGGGCACGACTGCGCATCTAGTTAGACAGCGAATGGTTAGATTTGGCCACTAGGAAGCATCATATGTGCCTCCTTAATGGCGTAGATGTTGCTCACTCGCTAGGGTGTGGGGAAACACGCGCCCGCAACTTTTTGATTTAAAAATAATAAATACATCGTGAAAATACCAAAATTCCCTCATGATCGTCTTAATTACACAAAACACCCATATAAAAATACCAAAATACCCTCAAAGGCAAAGTTTTTTTTTTGTCTTTTCTGAGGCTAAAAACGCTATTTAATTATGCTTGAAAATTGAAAAAACTTGAATACCCTTGTGAAAGAAAGCCAGAGAAACGTTTATCCGCTCATAAAAAGAAAAGGAAATTAAAAGTAAAACTACTATTATAATCCATAATAAAAGGTTTATTGATCTACAGTGATTCCAGTACAATTTAACTTTTGTTATAATGTTTACTTTATCATTTATTTTTGTTGGGTTTACCTTTCCTTTTAATCCTTTTAGAACCTTTTTGTTTGCTGTCCGTGTTCCGAGCTTCTTGATTATGCTTTCCCTCTAAAAATTTTTCTTGGCGTTATTTTCCTTAACCTGTCATTATAAACTTGCTTGATCTGCCTTTGCTATTCGATTAGTTTCTTTGTTTTTTTGTTTGCCACTATTTTTTTTCCATTTTAATGCGTGAATAACCTTTCATTTTTCATTGTTTCTTGCTACTATTGCTGAATGCCCTTGGTTTTTGTTGTTGTTGTCAATTGACTAGGTTTAAAGTTCGTATCCTTTTACTCTTTCAGTTTTTTTTTCCCTGTTGCTGTATATATAGGTTGATGACTACTTTGATTTGTATGATCTTAGCTAAGTTGTGCCACTTTTTATGGCTTTTTCCAACCTCTTTTATTTGGTTGTTGATTTGTCGCTCTCAGCTACTAGCAGAATGCTTTCAACCATGGCTCTAATTTTAGTCTGTGTGTAACAAGTTCTACGTTTGTCATGCTTGGCATGTCTTTTATTTTATTTCTTAAACTACTTCATTCTTTCTGCCTTCTTTTTTCATGTGCAGGGCTGTGCTTTTTTAGGTGTTGAGTTCTGCCATGTGAAGAGGAGGGTTAGTTTAGATTTTATACAATACACGGCTTGATTATTCCAAGCGCCGTAAAGTTAATGACCATGTAAGCATTCAGTGACCTTGAGGTATGTGAGACTCGAACTAGTGACCTTTAAAAAATATACGTAGAACATGACCAGTTGAGCTACACTCCTCAGGGTTATTTTTGCCTTCTTTTTTCATGTGCAGAGTTGTGCTTTTTTAGGTGTTGAGTTCTGGTATGTGAAGAGGGTTAGTCTGGATTTTATACAAGATATGGCTTGCCTAGGGCTATTTTTCTTTTAATTGGTTGTTATTTTCAGGAAAATTCAACTCGTTTCGAACCAGCAGGTAAATAAAGTGCATCATCTTCTGGGTTGCTTTGCTATGCATTGTTCTGTCCTTCAAAAATTATAGCTCTGTGCTCTTCAACATATGTGCGTGTGCTTTTCTTGTACATATCTAATTGGAAATTAGTTTCTTTCATGCCGGCCTCTAACACGATATTGCAATGACAAACCTTTTTTTGTTGGATATCTTTGTTTTGTTTTCCTTAGTTTTGTCATTCAATCCTGCTCATTCTCGCAAGTGTTGGCTCTTTTGTTGTTACTTTTTCATGCGAGACTGTTACCAGTTGCTTATATTGTCCTAATTTGCTTATAGATTCTTCCTTGCAATTGCTTTATCAATCAAGTTTCACCTTTGCCTTTCCCTCCCTTCTTTTCACTTTTAATTTTGGTTTTGGTGTCATGTTAGTTGTGAAAGATGCCATAGCAGCTAATTCAACAGTTCTCGAATGCTTTCTCATAAATTCTTAGTAAGTTTCACGTAGTCTCTCCATTTTAGGTCATTTCCTGCTTTTTTCTAAATGCGACTTATGGGTTTGTTTTGCATATATTTTCCATTACTGATTTTTTTGGACCTAGGTGAGCTATGGAGCCTATTATAGTGTTCTGCTACCTTCATGCCAACTCTGTAGTCAAGCCTCCTTCACTGCCATATAGATCCATCAAGCTTCTCAACGTCCTTTCGGAGCTCCTATTGCAACTTTGACAGGATGTCCTATCCAAATTTGCTTCATCTTTTTCCAGTTTCTAATGCGCCCTTCAAGCTTTAATTATCTTTAATGCTGGGGATGAAGGTTAACTGGTCAGATTCTAGATTTTTTTTATAGAAATTACTAGTTTAAGTTTTACAAATCTCCAGATCACTAGAAACTTATATAATTATTAATTTCATGGTCTGTAGAATTAATCGAGTTATATATAAAATAACCAAGACATTCATATTAAAAAAAAAAAAGTATTGAGGAAGTTTATTTATTGCTGCTACTCAATAAACTCTACAGGGAAATATTAGCAATAGATATGGAATCAACTGTAAAAAGCCAAGCATACAATAAAGCAATTTGGTGCTCACCCTGTCTTTTTTTATGCATATTTTGTTTTGAAACTACATACCGACTAGGTTGGTACCTGCACAATGTTGTGCTTCTGTATTATTTTTTCACTAAAATATTTAAATGTTCTAAAAATTTTATTTTTATTTTTAAATCTAATAACTCGAGTTAAAGTCGTGGCCAACTAAATAAGTTGGATTTATATGAATCACATGGAAAAAAAATAGCAAATGGGAAAACATATATATATAAAAACTTGATAAATGAGGAACAAAATTTAAAAAAAAAACAATTTCTATCAACTTGGATTGGAGGGTAAAATTAAAAACAATAAAACTTTTATAAAAGAGTTAAGAAAAAAAAAAGAAACCATGAAGAATAAAGATCAAATTGAAAACATCAATACATGATAAAAAAAACTTGAATATGTAGAATTTTTCAACGCATTGTTTTAGATAAAAAAAAATCATAAATGTAAATTGAAAATCTTATGCATAAATCATAAACTATTGTGTAAATAAATGAAAAAAAAAAGTAATTAAAAAAAGAAAATAACTAGAAAAATCAAGATACCAATCTAAATCAAGATATTCAATATCTCAACACGGATTATTTACTGAGTTGTGTTTAATGATTTTTTTTATGAAAATCAATTTGTAATAGAGATTGACACACATAAAATTTATTGAATAAAATAAAAAAAAATATTATAAAAAATAAATATTTAATCTATATAAGATATATAAAAAAATTAAAAATGAATCATACTAACCCCAGAAAAAAGTAAACACATACAATATAATTTAAAAATAATCACTATTCAACAAAGGATAAAAACCCTAAAAATCATAGAGAAAAGGTATTAATTAAAATATAAATTTAAAAGTTATTTAAAAACACACAAACACACACACGCAAAGCCATTAATATAAAAACAAATTGAAAAAAAATAAAAAAATAAGATCAAGTGCTATTGGACCTGGTAAACTAGGCCTAACACCTGGCCTAATAAAGAAAAGGTTAACACCCATGCTCTTTTTTAAAAAAAAAAATTAATGGGATGAACGACGTGTCGTCCACCCTAGTTGATTGCAGCAAAAAACAGATGGCATGTCGTCTATTAATCTTAGAATCCAACCACTGGTTTGATCAAAAAACAAGGTTCTTGTTTTTTTATCAAAAAAACCCATTTGAATCCATTTTTAACCCAAAACATCTAGGAAACACAATATGAACCTTGTTAAATCAATGCATGACCTCTAAAAACACAAAAAATCAATCCAAAACCCAAAATCAACCCGAAACCATAAATCTTTCTGAGCTCATATCTGTTTTTTTAGGTGTTTTGAAGGTAAAAAAAACATCTAATAGAAATTTACTTTATCATATGAAACCATTTGACACTAAAATCAATTGTTTTGGTGGTCTAAATTTTTCCCAACGACAACTTTCTCTCTCTATGCCGTAATTTGGCGATCCCCTCTCTCTATTCCACCAAAAAAAAAACTAAACATTGAGGAAAATAAAGTTTTGTATCAAAATATTATTTTAAAAAATTATAATGACTGATTACTTAATAGTTTTAAAAGACAATGGATGAAAATGAACTTTTCAAGAAAATTCTAAAGGACCATCAATGTTGCATGCGTGTTTAATTTCAATTCTTTATCTTTTAATTAAACTCTTAATGCAAAAAAAAAAAATCCAATTAGGCAAAAATTTATTTCTAAAGACAAAATTTTCTTAGGACATTTTAACACTGTTAAACCTAGAAAAAAAACCAACCAAAAGATTCATCTCTTTAATTATTTTATCTTTTCTAATTTTATTTCTAAAGAAACTAAAATTAGATTTTGTCTTCTCAATTGATTTGATAGGTTTAGACATGGCTCAATCTTATTTTTACAAAATTAATAGTCAGTTTGGATGTGTGGTTGTAATTGTTTTTTAAAGTGTTTTTACTTGGAAATACATTAAAATAATTTTTTTTATTTTTTAAAAATTATTTTTGATATCAACGCATTAAAATAATTTAAAAACACTAAAAAAATATTAACTTAAAGCAAAGAAAAAAAATTAATTTTTTTTTTAAATTTTTGAAACACAAAAATGTAAGGTGTTTTAGTGAAAGAAAGGAAAGGGAGCTTGGATTAAGCCTTGTTCTGAGGAATTGTAAACTCCTTCTCCCTCCATGTCATTGCCATTTCTTGAAATTTTCAAAAGCCAAAAATGGAAACTATCACAAACATGGACTGAAACACACATTCAATTGGAATTTCTCAATGGTGCGTGCATGAACAAGACGTTAAAAGAAGAAGTTTAAATTACCTGATGGACGTGGCTACAGAGATGCTAATAGGACGTTAAAAGAAGAAGTTTAAATTACCTGATGGACTTGGCTACAGAGATGCTAATAGGAGAAAGCTAGCCGATATTTTAGAAAAGGGAAAATGGGAAAAACACACTTTTGAAAAACATTTTCAATTAGCTTGCCTTTTGAGCACTGTAAAAAAAAAAAAAAAAACTCAAGAAAATGATTTGCTTCTATGCACAACAACTTTCTAAGATCCTGAAACATAAAATTTCAATTGCTGAAGAAAAATTAAGAAATAAATATACATGAAAGACAGGCCCTTTGGATCCCTAGGCAGGTTACGAGGTTCTTCGGCAAACCAATTCATGAATGAATGTGATTTATGAAACCAAATACTGCCTCAACTGTTTGGTTCTACTCTTGTTCTTTAGCTTTCGAAATGCGCTCAGCTCAATTTGC
>Ga0325401_1002430_pt1 | contig 16552 bp, 14 predicted proteins | sample PopdelMetagenome_FD_205666 | JGI IMG/M metagenome (GOLD analysis project Ga0325401, IMG submission 205666) | Populus deltoides microbial communities from Bellville, Georgia, United States - Xylem-PdKOR-R2 | ecosystem: Host-associated > Plants > Phyllosphere > Stem > Wood/Secondary xylem | place...
AAAAAAAAAGGTCACCTCATCATGTACCTTCACCAATTCCAATCTTACCAGGATAAAAGGATCAAAGTATTTTTTTCCCTAAAAGATTAAACGCCTTCGGAATTATAATAAATTCAAATCAATTTTGTTTTAAACTTACATTGAATAAATTTATTTCTTTTAAAAATAAAAAATTTCATTTAAGCCATGGATAACTTAACTTTTAGCTAACACTTCTTTCTTATCCTTTGCCCTATTAATTTCTCAACAAAAAAATGCACAAAAACAACATTTTAGCTTTAAATGACATGTCTTAGGGTTACGATCAAAGAGAAACTTTCAAAATTACATCTCATGGTCTCTTTACAATAATTAGACTTGAATGGATGTGATCCTTGAAATTTACGAGTTGATTCCAAAACACGAAAATGATTTCCAAAAGAGAGAGATACATAGGCATTGACTAAGTTGCAAAGTCTTTAATATAAATGACATCACCACTTTTTATAGGTCATCTTTGAAAATGACATCACCACTGTTTAAGTATCAGATTTACCTCTAATATCAGTAGATATGTTTTTCTTGCTCTTACATGATTTGATTTTATCTCCCATAATCAGCTTGGTTTGGGCAACCCCCTCTCCTCTATAATTTGACCTCCATTTAAAAAAAGAACTAGAATTTTGGTCTTGTCGTGTAATACTCTTCCTCTTAAATTGTGTTTTCACCTTAGTAGCAATGTGAGCCATGTCTTCTAACTCTATATAATGTTGTAATTCCACATTCACTATTTCACAATCCAAATCATTCAAAAACTTAGCCATAGTAGTTTCCATATCCTCTACTACATTCACTCGAATCGTAGTTACTTCCATCTTTTTATGTTAGTCCATTATAATTTTAGAACCTTGAGTTAGGCTTTATAATTTCTGATATAAATCTTGGTAATAGTGACCCAAGGACAAATCTCCTTTTCATGATTGCCTTCATCTCATCCCATGTATCAATAATTCTCTCATGATTTTCCCTCCTACTTAAAACAAGTTGATGTTTTAAATATAGATGAAGAACCAAATGTAGATGCAACTAGGTTTTTTGATCTTTTAAAAGATTATAAAGAACTACTATAGGATGGGTGCATAAATCATAGTAAATTATCACTCATTGCGCGATTGTTTACCATAAAGTTAGATTATAGTATAAGTGAAGTCGGTTATGATAGCATAACCAAATTAGCAAAAAATATTTCACCTGAAGGGAATAAGTTGAGAGAGAACTTCTATGTTGCAAAATTCATGATGAAACCCCTTGGCCAAAGATACCAAAAAATTGATATGTGCCCAAATCTTTGCATGAAGCACTACAATGAAGATGTAGATTTAACTGAGTACAAAACCTGTGGGTATGCTTTGTATAAATCCAGTATAGGTAGGGTAAGGATACTTGTGGTTATAAATTGAGATACTTTCTAATCACTTCTAGGTTACAAAGGTTATTTATGATAGTCAAGCACATGACATAACATTATTCTCATAATGCAGAAGATGCAGTAATAATAATACACCCTTATGATGGTGAGTCTTGTTAGCAGTTTGATAAGGTGCATCTTTATTTTTCAATGGAACCATACAATGTGCATCTTGGTTTGTGCATAAATGAGTTCAATCCATTTGAGTCCTTTGTTGCACCTTATTCTTGTTGGTCAGTCATATTAATAGTTTACAACTAGCCCTCGAGAGATGTGTATGAGGCTAGAATTCATGTTTTTATCTACAGTAGTACCTGGTCCTCACAATTTAGGTAGGAATATAGATGTCTATCTTTAATCGTTGATTAAAACAATAGTTATCGAGGACTTTGACATATGATGTCTTAAGGAAACAAAAGTTTTAATTGAAGAAAACTTTGATGTGGACTATAAATGATTTGCCTGTATATGGGATGGTTTCTGGATGGAGCACATATAAAAAGTTAGCATGTCCATATTGTATGGAAAACAATGAGGCCTTCACCTTAATGAATGGTGGTAAAACTTTTTTTTTTTGTTTGCCATCAGAGGTTCTTGCTATGTCATCATCGATACAGAAAAAATAGAAATGACTTCTTGAAAAGTAAAGCTGAAAGGGAAGTTGCACCATCAATATTGTTGGGTGAAGAATTCTATGATGTAGTATCGTAATATAAGAACATTGTATTTGGTTTTCTATCCTATAAGTAAAAGTTTTTTGGTTTTGGTGTGGCACGTAATTGGGTAAAAAAAGTATTTTTGGGAGATTCCTTAATGGAAGACTAATGTCCTTCATCATTATTTGGATGTTATGTACATCGAGAAGAATGTGTTTGAAAATATTTTTAATACGATCATGGACGTCAAAGGAAAAACAAATGATAACATAAAAGCTAGAATGAATATTTTTTTTCAAAGATGAACGCCACCTTATTCTACCATTTTAAATAAACTTCAAGATCAATACCCTTCTCGACCTACATCAAACAAAGAAGGATAAAAAAACATTAAAAATAACACTAACACCATACTCACCTAGAAGATCCACTTTGTATGCATTATTATTGATTTGTTCAAGAAATTGGAATGCACCATCTTTTCTAGGCTACAACTTACATCTTCTATAGTCTAGAAATATTTTCTTTCTTAAATGCGCCCAAACCCAATCACCACAAAGAACATCATTTACGGGCAATACATCCTCATAATACAGCAATGATGAAATAACAACACTATTTTATATAGGATTGTTAGTATAAAGAACATTATTAACAATACTCTTCTTTCTCTTCCTTTCTTTCTTATCCCTTTGATTTTTCTCTCCACTCTTAACCAGTTCTATAATTTTCTCTTTTGGTTGAATCTGACTTTTTTCTCCTTTCATGGCTCACTGTCAAGTTTGCATTTTCACTCCCTTGAGCCTCATTTTTCTTTTTAATTTCAATTGGTCTTCATAAACCTGTTTTGATGATAATAATATAAGTGTGATGGGTTTTTCATCTTATACAAAAGAACACCTATTTCAAAAGCCATCATATACTACTTTTCTATCAAACCGCCATGAACTTCCTAATAACAAATAACCCTCATGCATAAGAACCACATCACTATATTTTCCAATAAAAAAATCAAACCAAAACCTGTTTATTAACCTTAACTTCACCACATTCATTAAACAAGTAAAGTTTATAAGGTCTTTAATGCTTTGTAGTGTTAAGATTCAACTTTTTAAGAAGTATAGTACCAGCAATATTAGCATAACTTCCAACATCTATAACTATACTACATATCTTATTTCTGATATGGAATCTCGTATGGAAGATATTTTCTCTTTGGTGCTCCAAATCCTTCTTAATCTGAACATTCAATGCACACCGAATAACAAGAAATTCTCCCTCAACTGAATACTCTACATCTCCATCACTAACATCCTCAATTAGAAGTGTCTCATCATCACTGTTGTTACTTTCAGTTTTAACCTCCCTATGATCTTGTAAAATTATAGCGTTTTTGTTTGGACATTGAGAAGCCATGTAAGCTATTCCCTAACGTAAAAAAATAATATCAAAGTTACACTTAATATCTTATACATCCAACTTTAATTAGGCATAGGGTGTCCTTAAATCCTAATAAGGCGACACACCCAAATAGAAGGCTAGCTTTAATTCCCTACAAGCCTAAGCCCACACAAATAGACACACCCATAAGCCATTTAAGCAACGTTTGAAGAGGTCTTTTGTAAATCTAGGTCTGTGTCTCCAAGTAATCTAAAATTATAAATGGCAAGCACATGAATACACTTGTATAGATTCAAGGCTATATATACAATTTTGAACCTAAAGTAAGTCATTTGTAAGCTGTCACACTCGATATGAAAATAAAACCTTTTAAATTAAAAAGAAAATATAGAAAATGAAGTCACCGCCTAGTTTTTAAGGAAAATAAAAATCCTAAAAAATACATTGGTTCTAGAGATTTGGATAAGAGGTTTGTTATACTTAAGGAAATATAAACATCACTCATACTTTATCTTTTCAAATGAAATGTTATCTTAGTTATATGTTATTTTATTTTTTTTAATTTATTTTATGCATATCATTAACTATCTAAATTATTGTATAAGCTTAAAAAATATGTTATAATCCTTTTAATATAAAATTCTTATATATGCTATCCAAAAAGATATTAAAAAATATTCATCCTTTCTATCATCTTACAATTATGTATTGCCCTTCAACGAAGCATGATTTGGATTCTTATGCATGTAGGAACACAATAAGGTAGCATCTGACATTGTGGTAGCGGTTATTTCTCAAAGTACATTTCACTTGAAAGTATATTAAAATAATGTATATTTTTTATTTTATAAAATTTATTTTTAACATCAACACATCATAATAATCCAAAACATCAAAAGATTTTATTTTAAATAAAAAATACTTTTTAAAAAATTCAGCCATGTGCAATGACATAGACTACTTAAATCTTGTAGGGATGACATTGATAAAGACCGAGGCCGGCCGGCTTGGGCATGAGGCATGTTTCCAATCTCTAAACTTGAGCTTACTTTCCCTTTCACGTTACTAAAGTCGATCCTCTTCATATTGTGTCCATGATTACGTTGTGGCACGAGGCTGTTGGAAGCTAAACAACCATCCAATTAACCGTTGCCATGCCATCGATTTTAGGATGGTGGGAAATAGATGCTGATAAAGTGAGATCAAATAATTTTCATGGCCATGGCAATGTAATGTTACAGCTTTTTGCGTGTTGGATGGCAGCTTTTTGAGTGGTGGATGGTAGCAATGAAGGGAGTGCTGAGGGAAATTCTATTGTTCTGATGTAATTGTATGGTTATACTTTTGTGGCACTCATTCTGCCCCACCATGCAACACATGTTCTTTGAATGACTGGTCTAATTATTTAACGAAAGAACCCAAAATTGCAACAACACACGGAGGAAAAGATTAAGTTTTACTGACAAATAAATATAATATTATTGCCATAATTGGATTCCAAATGTATATATTAAAGAAAATTAATTCATGGACCTAGGGTGGTTGTAAAACAATTCGTATTACTCTATTTGTATTTATTAAAAAATTCAGAAAATTATTTGATATTTTTATTAAATCTGGTATTACAGGGTAACTTTAAAACCTCTTGATTTGACCCCTTATCTAATTTAATTTTAAAATTAAATCATGTTGGATTTGTTCCCATATGATCTAGTTTTTTTGGCCGGTCCAAAAGCAATCCCGACTGATAAAAAATATGACAATGAAATTTAAAAAAGTAAGAATAAAAGAAAAATAAAGGGTTGAATTGAAAAAAAAATCATTATTATTTAATTTACCTTTTTTTAAAAAAAATTTCAAAGTTACATATTTATGTACAATCTTAGCTCTAGTTAAGCCAAATGAGCTCAATAACATGAGAAATAAGATAGATAACTAAGTTAAAGTGTTCGTGGGTCAGTAGTGGAGAAAATAAATGAAAACTAAATGAACCAAATTTCACTCAATTTGAAAAAGATAGAAAATTAGTAAATATAGTTAAATTTTCAATAAAGTTGTTGATGCAATTTTAAAATTAAAATTGATAGATAGATTAAACTTGAGTAGTAAAAAAGGAAAACGTCAAAGATGAAAGACATTGGTTGCCAAGGCTTATTCTAAGACCTAAAATAAGAAAATTCCTTCCCATAGTTATGAAAACTAGCTCGGTCATATAGGTTGACCTGAAACCTGGGCGACCCATGAGATCAACTCAAAACTCTGGTGAGATCTGACTTTTTTTATATTTTTTAATTTTTTATTAAATCTTAAAAATATAAAATTAATTTATGAATACGTAGTCTCACATGTCTTTTTTTTTATAACCTACATACACATATTATTTCTTAACATTTTGATGTGGGATAACTATATATAGTCAACTTCTACATGGATTGTTTCTTAACTTTTTGATGATCATATTTTTTTTATAGCATACATTCACATGAATTATTTCTTAATTTCTTTGATGTAGGATAACTATACTAAACTTTTTTTTTTTTTTTTGTTATAGTCTATATCCATATACATTGTTTCTTAATTTTTCGATGTAGGATAACTATACATAGCCTATATTCACATAGATTGTTTCTTAATTTTTTGATGTGGGATAACTATACTACACTTTATATTTTTTTAATAGTACATCCACATGTATTGTTTCTTAATTTTTTTGATGTGAGATAAACTATATATAGCCTACATTCACATGAATTGTTTCTTAATTTTTCAACTTGGGATAACTATACTTTACATTTTCTTTTATAACCTACATTCACATAGATTGTTTCTTAATTTTTCTATGTGAGACAACTATATATAGCCTACATCTATATGAACTGTTTCTTACATTTTCGATGTGGGAAAATGGTACTACAGTTCACATTTCTTTCTTATAACCTATATTCACATAGATTGTTTTGTAATTTTTTTTTTTTATAAAGGATAACTATACTAGACTTCATGCTTCACATTTATTTTTTTTATAGTTTACATCCACATGCATTGTTTTAAAACTTTTCCATGTAGGATACTAAAACTTCAAATATAGTTTTTTTTCTATTTCCTGGGTTGACTTGGGATTCGGCCCCTTGGCCTGATCAATCCCCGAGCTAGGTTTAACAACTATGCCTTTTCTTTTCTTATATAGTTTATGAAATAAATAAAAAGAAAAGAAAAGAAATAAGTAACAAACTCAGTTAAAAAGAGAGGAGACATTTATACATATATTAAAATTAAGTTATTAATACAATATGTTTCGAGTGAAATCAAATCATAGAAAAATATAAATGTCGTGGTAAATAATTTTGACAGATTAATTGGGGTGAAATAATTATATTATTGATTAAAAATTCATGAGATTAATTAGATTAGTTATATCTATTTGGACCATGTGTTGAAAATTTAGGTCACGTGATCCAAAGAGGTGGGCTATGCCAACAAATTGGGGGATCGTGGGTACCTAAATTAACTGAAGGTTTAAGATGATACTATGGTTAGCCTTTGATATGATCAATTAATCTCCTATATATATATATATATATAAAATTTTTGTACTTATTATATCACCTCATCCACATGTGATTTGTATCAGTTTCTCTTCATAAAATGAATGAAATAAAACTTATTTATAATTTTAAAGTAACATTCATATATTGCACTGTCATTGAACATTTATGTCTCATTCTCTTTTAACTTCTTTTATAATATTTTTTTTAAAAAAATTTCTCGATGATATTACATGATAAGTTGACAAAGATAATAATGTCCAATACATTCTCAAAGATAATTACATGAAAGTTTTACAATGTTGTTATCACTATATGATACGTGCTAAAATCTAAGATGCTTAGAAATAAGGTTAATGTCTTGGATAATTAGTTAATCTCTTAGTTCAAGCAAGTTGATAATTCTCCCTAGCCAAGATGTCTAGTGGCTTGATATGAAAAGCTTAGATGGTTGGAACCTAGTAACAGGTGGTGCCTAGTATGCCAAGGTGGTTGGTACCTGTAAAAGGTCTCATTTGATGGATGTGGATACTTGTTTTTGCTTACGTCAGTGATTTTATATGGAGAGAAAGTACAATGATATTTTTAAGAGATAGACTCTGAAAATATATATGTTGAAAGTGTTAAGAATGAAAAGTTGTGAACCTTTAGTTTAAAGTAATCATGATGTTATAGCCTATAAGTTTTGTCAATTTAAGGAAAAAAGGGTTGAAGTGTAATTTTATCATTGTGATATTTTGAGTTGTATTCTATTCAAAATAATATGTATTGGATAAATATAAAATACCGAGGGACTCGTGTGGTGTCCTAGAAAAAATTTCCAATAGAGTGTTGGGCTCATGTAAGCTGCCCGAACACATTAGAGGTGAATAATAAGTCCAGGTGCACTACTTGTACCTAAGCACATTGGGCTAGGGTATGGTAGCCCGAGCTCATAGGGGTGTTAGGCACTCTCAACACTGGCTGGGTAGCATGCCCAGCAAGGTTGGGAGTGTCATGCCCAACCTACTTAGCGTATGCCTAATAGTGGATATGCACCTAGATGGCATGCTCGGGCTTTCATTCCCAAACTGGAGTGTACGACTAGTATGGGCTTAGGTTATTATGCCTAAGCTTATAGATGTTGGTAGAAATCAGGCTTGGGCATGGTAGCTTGAGCCCATGAGGATGTTTTTAGATCTTTTTGAAGTCTTTTTAGGATTTTTTGGGCTCATTAAATTTGGATCCATTAGTAGTCCCTGAAGTATTTATGGTATTAATCCATAAAAATATATAAAAATACCTAGTTATCATGACGAGTTCGTTGTACTTTATTCATATGAGAAGAGAGGTAGAAACCCCGGGTAATATACTAGAAAGCCTATATGTAAATGCATGCACCATGATTGAAAAAACATTTCTAAGTATGTAGAGGTTAACCCATGAAGGGTGAGCCTATACTTATAAGATTCTCTAAGTGGCTAGAGAAAGGACCCATAATGATGCCTATACTTATAAAAATTATTAAGAGGAATATGGGACGAACCCATGAAGGGTGGTGTTATTACACTCGGGAGACCAAGTCCATCCCTTGAAGAGTAGTTGCATTGGAGAGTGGGGGGTATTACTTCTGAATGATTGTATAAGGTATGAGAACCCCCCCACTAAACAGTGGTTAATGAAGTGTAAGAGGTATATTCCCTTTCTAGGATGACATAGAATATGAGAGCCCCATACTAGAAAGTGATACCGATTCGAGAAATAATGCATGTGGGGAGTGATGTTATTGCAATATGAAGATATCATATTCACCCATTGGAGATTGTAGGGATATTATCTTAGGAAGACCAAATCAATCCCCTTTAAAGAGAGTGATGTTATTGCAGCAGCGAGACTACATCAATCTTTTCCTTGGAAAGTGTCTGGAAGTCCCCATTAGAGATCTGTAGTTAAGAAATGTATGCCAAAAAACATTATTTTTATTTAAAAATAAACTTACGTTCCTATTAAGGATTATGCATCTTGAGGTAATTTTAATGATAAGTATGAGGGGTTCTTATGAGGAATATGTCATGGAGGAGGCGCTAAAGTGTTTGTTTTGACTGCTATAATAACTTTGAATAGATGGTCCTATTTTGATTCAAGGGAGTTATAAATCCTCAAGATACACCAAATGCCTATGAGTTGATCCTTCATGGTTCTTCTTCGAGCTTTCATTTCTACTAGAAGAATGATTTCACTTAGAAGGTCTTTTATGCTGGTTATCCTTGTAAAAACAAGAAGGCCCCATGTCATAGCAAACTGGCCTTTTCCACCTGTATGTGATTTTTCATGACTTGCTTCACCTTAAATAAGCTTCTATCTGGTAAGGAATAAAGTTTTCTCTAGACGACATGTTTCTTTACCCCTTATATTAAGGCCTCTAAAGCTACTGGCTCTAGCAATTCTTTCACCTTAAGCATTTCCTCATTAAATCTCTTCAAATGTGCCCATATTCTTTAGGGAGTCGAGTGTTCAATACTCATTTGAACAAGGAAGAACCCCTTCACTAATAGGGGTTGTAGTTATTTTCCTGGGTATGCTAATTTACAAACCTCTTAATCCTTTATCTGTTAAGCTATTACGAGTCTGAGGAGTTTGGCATAGAACATAGGATATGGTAACCAATTTCCATCTCATGGTAGCTAAGGAGTTGACATTCAGAGTACCGACTTTGTACATGGGTATCGCAATGATACGAGTGACCCCTTGAGGGACTCTAAAGATTATCATTTTATTTAGTCTTATTTGGGTAGTGCAATCATCTACAAACACTTGGTGCGGCTAATGGTCGCGTTGCCGAGGCGATGTGTGCTAAAAGTGTCAAGACTTTTTGGGGTGGAAAGGTTTGATTTAGAAAGATATAAATAATAGAGTGACCAACACAAGAAATATATTTGGCTTTCTCAAATAAGCCGTATAACTTTCTATTACATTTATAGCTTTACAATGTTAACTATTAGGCGTATAATAGGGAAACAAATGTGAGAAAAAAAAGGAATCAACATAATCAGATGCACAATTGTAGGAGAGAGTCACGCATAACTAGATCATTTGAATTTGTAGCAGAACAGATGGAGTGAGGATTTGACTTAGTAGTTGCTCATTGGTTTTCTCTAACACCCCTTCGAATTAATAGGGTTTGGACAGACCATTAATTTGCCTTTGAGATACTAAAAACGTTGTGCAGTTTGGTCTTTGGTGAAGACATTCGCTATTTGATCGATGCTTGAGACATGCTGGATTTTAATGTCATTGTTGCATACTTTCTCCCGAATGAAGTGATAGTCGACTTCTATATGCTTTGTTCTTGCATAAAACACTGGATTTGAGGCGAGTGCAATTGCCCAAATGTTATCACACCATATAGTTGGTATGTGGAATAGACCAATAGCTAATTCTTTGAATAGCATTCTAAGCCAGTATAGTTTAGCTGTAGCAAGTGCCATTGAGCTCCAAGAGACTAGGTTGTTACCCAGAAAAACTCCATAGCCGCTAGTAGATCTTCTATCATCTGGATTGCCTGCCCAATCTGAGGCGCAATAGGTATGTATCTGTAAAGGAGATGGTGTATAAAACAGTCCATGATTTACAGTGCCCTTTAAGTAGCAAAGAACTCATTTCATAGCCTGCCAGTACGGGATTCTTGGCTGGTGCATATACTCACATAGTTGGTTAACAACATAAGAGATATTAGGACGTGTTATTGTGCATTATTGGAGTGCCCCAATGATTTGTCGATATGAAGAAGGATTATAAATGAGTGCTCTTTCTGTACTAAACAATTTGGTACTGGCCATTATAGGTGTTGTAAGTGGTTTGACACCAGCCATATGAGTTCAGTTTAAGAGATCACAAATATATCTAGTTTGACATAAATGCAATCCCTGTGGTTGTCTATCAGCCTCTACATCTAAAAAATAAGACAGAGAACTAAGATCCTTGACTTGAAAAATACTCTGCAGATGTTGAATAAGTTCGGTAATTTCTAATTCTGTAAATCCTATCACCAAAATATCATCGATATATATTAAGATAAATATTCTAACAGTATCAGTATGTAGAGTAAACAGTAGGTAATCATTGATAGATTCCTGAAAAACAAATTCAATAAGCTGTTGTGATAATCTGCGAAACCAAGCTCCTGGGCTTGTTTAAGACCATAAAGAGATTTGTATAATTTGCAGACATAGTTTGGTTTGGTCTTATAAACAAAACCTTTTGTTTATTCCATAAAACCTCTTCATCTAAAAATCCATGTAAGAATGCGTTCAACACATCTAGTTGTCAGATGGGCTAATGAAAATGAACCGCAATAACCAAAATTAATTGAATAGTAGTTGGCTTAATCATGAGTGAAAATGTTTTGTGATAGTCCATGTCATTTGGCCACAAGTCTAGCCTTAAAACGGTCAATACTGCCATCTGGTTTTCTCTTAATTTTATATACCCATTTATTCCGGACAACATGTTTATTAGATAGACGAGGACAAAGAGACCAAGTTCTATTTTCCATCAAGGCATCAAATTCCTTTCCCATCGCAACATGCCATTGTAGATCAGAAACTGCTTGAGTGTAGGATGTTGGTTCAGGAATATCCAAGATTGCAGAAAAGGCTTGCAAAGGATGTCAGGTATTATAGAATAACTTGTAATCAGGGAATGATTTTGGTCGAGAATGACCTGTTTTGGAGCAGGTTTTAATAGGAGTGAAGGTGGGTTGTACAATTGGATTGAGGGATGTATTATCGTAATCTATTAGTGATTGTGGAGAAAGAGATATTGATAGGATGAGAATACTTGTATCAATGGGGTTCTAAAGAGGTAAAGTAGCAGGAGGAGAAGGATAATTATTTGGTGTAGGAGATGGAGAGTGTTGGACATTGTCGAATGATGCAAGAACTAGTATAGGAATAAAAGGTGGAGAAGAATCAGTTTGAGATGGCACAACTGCAGAAATGTTAGATAATAAGTTACTAGATAAAATTGAACTAGGAATTATTAGAGGTGTACCTGCAACAGGATTTGTGCTTCGTGATGTGGTGGGCACAACTATTTCCTTCGCTGGGAAAGAGTTCTCATCAAAGATAACATGTCATGAGACGTATACTCGTTTAGTGGCCAATCTAGACACCTATATCCTTTTTGACAGTTGTAATAGCTTAAGAAAAGACACTTTTACTTAGGAATGCCAGTTTATTATAATTATATGGGCAAAGGAGTGGATAACAAACACATCCAAAAACACGTAAGGCCATATAAGTTGGCTCAGTTTTTTGAAGTAAAAAATAAGGAGTCTTATTACCTAAGACCTTGGTAGACAATCTATTTATTAAGAATACTGAAGTGAGGAATGCATCAACCCAATATTGGGGAGACAAACTTGATTGAGCTAGAAGTGTAAGTCCCATTTCTTGGATGTGTTGATGTTTCCTTTAGGCAATGCCATTTTGTTGAGAAGTGTGTGGGCAAGTCAGCTTATGGAATATCTCTTGTGTAGTCAATTTTTTTTTTTAAAAATTGGTTAGAAGTAAACTCTCCACTGTTATCTGTTTATATTTGTTTTATTGATGTTTAAAAAAACTTTTTGGAAATGGTTTTAAATTTAACAAAAGTTTTAAACACATTAGATCTTCTATGTAACAGATAGAGCCATGAATATCTTGAATAATCATCAATGAACAAAACATAATAGGAACAACCACCAGTTGATTGTACATGAGAAACCCATACATTAGAATGAATTAAAGCAAGAGGAACAAAAGATTGGCAACTAGACACTAGGAAAGGTAGTTGCTTAGCTTTGCCAAGTTGACAAGCTAAGCAAAAATCTAGTTTATTAGAAGTACCTTTGACAGAGAGCTTATTTAAACGAAAAACATTATCGAAGATGACTTTTGAGGGATAGCTAGAGTGCCAAATGTCTACATTAGCACGAACCCTTATTGTTGTTGAAAGACATGTGAGGTTTTTATGAGAAGTCTTGTACCCAGCTAGAGGATATAAGCTATTTTCAACCACACTGTGAAGTAGAATTCTGCTTGTCAGGTTCTCCTTCATGATAAAATCAGTAGCAGTTAAGATAAAGTAACAATTATTATCTAAACAAAATTGATTGATAGAGATAAGATTGGTAGCTGCTTGTGGGCAATGAAGGATTTTATTCAAATGAAAAGTGGACTGGCCAGAATTAAAAATGGTAGAACCAGTGTTCAGAACTTGTAGACTTGAACCATTTCCAATAGTGACAGATTCTGATACATGAAAGGTTTGCTGATGAGTGAGATTAGATGAGTCTAATATAATATGGGCATTAGCACCGCTGCCCATGTACCAATTTTAATGATCAAATGTAGCATTAGTCTCAGCTACTGTGGCTACAACATCTTGAGGAGGAAAACAACCCTAATATGAATAATCAAAACAATGAAAACAATGAATATTAGTATGTCTAGTTTTACCATAAATTTGACAAACCGGACGGTTGTTGGGTAGCTGTTAAGGAGTGGATCTAGTTTGTGTGGATCTGGTTTGCTATGACTAATAATTAGAGGAAGATGTATTCTGTATTTTGGTGGGAGGAAGTGGAGGTCCTTTCTTTTTCACATAAGTAGGTACCTTAGATTTGTTTGCAACAAATGCAAAATGAGAACTATCCACGCTATGAATAGAGTGATTGATATCCAGAAGATTTTTATAGCCCAACAATTCAGCTTGAAAATCTTCAAATGTGAAATTAATTTCACGGGATGCAAAATTAAAGAGGTGACAAATGGTGTATAAGAGGATAGCAGGCCACCAAGAAGAAAAGAGTACAAGTCTTACCAGCTGCTGCCAATTGATTTGTAAGATTTTTGGCATTTTCAAGATATTTGGTACACGATTTGGTACCTTGAGTCAACACTTGAAATTGACGTTTAAGATGGGAAATTTAGTAGCGTGATTAAGAAGAGAAATGAGTCTGCAGGGCAGTCCAGACTTACTTATATGTTTCCAGTCCATAAACAGTGGAAACATGTTTTTCCAAAAGAGATGCAAGGATCCAACGAAGTAGGCAAACATCTTTCTTCTGCCAAACAACATAGGCAGGATTTAAAGAGCCAGAGGCAATATGTTTTAGAGGACAGGCTTCAGTACCATTAATGAAGCCAACTAAATCGTGTCCTCGAAGAAGATTAAGGAACTATATTTTTCATGCCAGATAATTATGGGAGCCGTCTAGTTTAACAGAAATAGCGGTGGTAGATGGTGGTAGGACAGTTTCAGGAATGGAGGTGTTGCTGGTGTTGGCTATTTAGATAATACGGAAGTTGGAGAAAGGATCGTTTGAAAAGTATGAGTTTAAAGCTACTCTGATACCAAGAAAGATATAAAGAATAAAGTGACCAATACAAGAAATATCTTTGGCTTTGTCAAATGAGCCGTATAACTTTCGATTACATTTATAGCTTTACAATGTTAACTATCAGACGTATAGTAAGGAAACAAATGTGAGAAAAATAAGGAATCAATAATTAGATGCACAATTGCAGGAGAGAGTCACGCATAGCTGGATCAATTGAATTTGTAGTAGAATGGATGGAGTGAGGATTTGATGCAGCGGTTGCTCCTGGATTTTTTCTAACAGATTTTGCCTTTGGGCTGTCAATATGGTTTGAGTGAGCAATTGCACCTGAATGATGAGTTGTTAAAGGTCTGGATGGGTAGAAGTGTTTGTGATAATGAGTAGATTTATCTCACGTCTTAACCAAGGTATATCTGGGTTGTGTGCTATGAAATGTCCTATAAATTTCAAAAACAAGTTTAAGAAACTAATGGCTTTTTGATAAGTTTCTCATAGATGATGGCAATTGACGAGTCTCAAAATCCAAGATGATTAAGAATAAGACTAATGTGTTGGATATTCAATTAGTCTCGTAATTCAAACAATATGATGCATTCTTCATAGCCAATGTGTCTGGTGGCTTGTTATGAAAAGCCTAGGTGGTTGGTAGCTGGTAGTAGGTGGTTCCTGGTAAGACAAGCTGGCTGGTGGCTAGTAGCTGGTACTTGCAAAAGGTCATCTCTAATGGAAGTGAGGACTTTCTGATGCTTAAGTCAGTAATTTTATAATAAAAAAAAGTGCAATTATTTTTTAATGAGATAGACTGTAAAAATATGTATGTTGAAAGTATTAAGAATGAAGAGATTATGAACCTTGAATTTGAATGCTTCACAAGTGTAATTTCACCCTTGTGATATCTTGAACTATATTTTACTTAAAATAATATGTATTGGATCAATATAAAATAATGAGGGACCCGCGTTGGGTTTTGAAAAAAAAGTTCAAGGGAGTGTTGGGCTCGAGCATGGTGCTATTAGAGGTGAAAGATAGGTTAAAGCGTGTTACTTGGACACAAGCATGTTGTGCTCGGGCGTGGTAACTGAAGCCCATGAAGGTGCTGAGGTGCATGCCTAGCATCCACGGTGGTAGATAGCACGCCTAGCAAGGCTGGGCGTGTCACTCCTAGTAATGGGCGTGCACCCATACGGTGGGCTCGGACTTCCATTTCTGAGCCAGGGTGGACATCTAACATCGAAGCTCGAGCCAATGCACGTTGCTAGAATATTGGCTCAGGCTTGGTAAATTGAGCCCATGAGGATGTTTTTAGATCTTTTTTAGATTTTTTGGGTTTTTTGAGCTTATTAACTTTGGATTTACCAATAGCCCAAACACTCTCTTAAATCGTTACAACATTCTCAAATATCTTCTTAAACCCGTCATGTACAACCTTTCTATCAAACTGTCACAACCTCTTAAATAACAAATGACTTGTATGCTTAAGAGTAATATCACATAAAACTTTATCATTATATATCCTAATAAAAAAACAAAATCAAAACTTGTTTATTAACTTTCACTTTCAAACATTCATTCAACCATTAAAGTCTATAAGGTTTATGACACTTTGTAATATTCAAATTTAATTATCTAATAAATGTAGTATTAGCTACCATGTCCAAGCCCATGCACCTTGGTAGAAGTTGATTTCAGGTATGGTAGTCCAAGCCCATAAAAGTGTTTTTGGATGTTTTAAGAATGTTAACTTAATTTATTTAGGAAATGAAAAGGAATATTTGGTAAAGTAAATGATAATTCTTTTTAAACTTCAGTTTAAAAAATACATTAATATTAATTTTTTTTCTCTATGCTATTTTTTTCCAAGGTTTATATAAAAAATTAAATTTTTTAAATTCTAAAATTATATATATATATATATATATATATATATATATATATATATATAACAATCTTCATTAAAGATCACAACTAAAATGCAAACATATAATCATACACTTCTCTCTAAATTGTATAACTTTAATATTGTTTTTTTAAGATGTCAACATAGTCTTTACATAATTAGCATTATTTAATATATTGTTTTGTATGTTACTGATTTTTATTTGAAAACAATTTCATTATCACCCATACTAAAAGTATTAAT
>Ga0325401_1002432_pt1 | contig 16552 bp, 14 predicted proteins | sample PopdelMetagenome_FD_205666 | JGI IMG/M metagenome (GOLD analysis project Ga0325401, IMG submission 205666) | Populus deltoides microbial communities from Bellville, Georgia, United States - Xylem-PdKOR-R2 | ecosystem: Host-associated > Plants > Phyllosphere > Stem > Wood/Secondary xylem | place...
CCATATGCTAATGAGAATAACTGTCAGAATCTATTCTTATAACCATTAAATTACGTGTTAAATACTTAAAAAAAATAAAGAAATTTCGAAGTACATTGTCAGTTGCACTTGGTAAAAGTGTACCACACACGCACATATATATATTAACAGCAAAATTAAGTTAAAAGTGCAAAGAATTGAATATGCGTTGGACCTGCAAATGGGTTTTGGTCTTTCCAACATATAGCAGACTGCCATATAAAAAACCAAATTTTCATTATTAACTTTAAGAATATTATTGAATATAATTTATTTAGTGGATAGAAGTCGAAGGCAGATCTTTACCAAAAGCAAGAGGGTGATGAGATTGACTACATGTATCAGTGAGGGTTGTCAATAGATACTCGAGAACATTCACTTTATCCTTTAGATTGGTTGTCTTAGACCTAAGTTGGGTCATTTCAGCAATAAGTTGAGTTGTTTGAGCTTGAACTTGTTCTCATATATTCACTTGGACGACCAAAAATTATTGGCTCGATCTCGATTGTGAGGAACCAATGGTCGATACATTACAACACATTCACATATCCTCAATCGTAGTGTAGGAGATATTGCAAATTTGATTTCTATTGGGTCCATTAGTAGATCTAGCCTCTAACCATATGTTTTATGGAAAAAAAAAGTCAACAAATTAAAAAAAATAACTTAAAAAAATTGTTGAAATCCAACTTACCATAAACTTCTGAGCTCGTCTATCTATGAGCTGATGCACCCTTTTCCGACAGTCCTCATTTTCCATGTGGGTTTCAACAAAAAGCTTAATTGGTATTGGATCGCATCCAAGCACCGTAGCCTACAAAAGAAAGCTATTGTTACTTCAATATTTTCATATAATACAACAATGTTTTTTAAAAATAACTTATAAAACAAATGGAATGGATCCGTTAGTGTATATGGTAATGGAATCATGAATCTTCTTGGTCTGGTTTTCTGCATCAGACTGCAATCACCATAAGAAATGCTCAGACATCACATGCTAGATATAAGCATCCTGGATACCCTTTGAGATGTGTAGAGGTCTGAAATTTCTCCACGCAACCACGTCTTTCTAACCTGGGAGACCTTTTTCTTTTGCAAATTTCTTTTTTTTACCTCGTACCAGAAATCATGCAACCTAGTTTTTAGAAAAAAAAAATTATCGATTAAGACTACAAAATATAAAATTTTAACATTTAAAAAAAATATCACAATTTAAATTCAATCTTATCTAATAGTATTGTGATTCTACCATACTCTTCTGGCAACAACGTTATCAACCTCCTCCCGGTATAATGTTTCCTTACACATTAATTTTGTAAAATAATTATTTTATTAAAATTAAAAAAACTAACAAAATAAAAAATAAAAAATAAAAAATTGTTTATGTATATACTAACCTTGGACCTTTTGAACTAAGCATCAATCATGCCTATTTAGGATTTTAGAAACTTGACTTTATTGAAACAAAGACACTCCCATCGATGATTCTATCATTGATTTAATTATGTGAGCAACCTCCACATTTGCAAACCTGAAATTTTATTCATTCATTAAGTTTTTTAATTAAAAAAATATTCATTGTTGTTTTTTTTTAATCATGCAAGAAAGGAAAACAAACTTACATGTGTGGTTAGGCTTCCACTAAGCATATACTTCTCAATGTATACATCCTGCTCAGAAGGAACGCCCCCTCTGCGAGTAGGCCTCGCACTCGATGAGCTTATGTCAAAAGAGGGTGCCTATGCTTGAGGTGACTGGTCATGGTCGACACCTAACTACTTATGATCATCAGAAATGCTGTTAAAAGAACCAACAACACTCTTGTTCGTATTACTCTCTAATGATATTCTCTTTAAATTTTAAACAAATTAATTATAAAACGGTAATAACATTATCATTATATTTTATTTTAAAAAAAATTGCAGCACCCCCTCTATATGGGGAGTTTACTTAAAATTTTATTACCTACAAATACACATCAATAAATAAAGTCACAAACCAGTTGATTTTATTTATGACTAATATTTAATTTAAAACCATTCCAAAATTCAATTAACATATTAACATCCTCATATATTTTACAATTATTGCACATTATTGCTATCCAAATTAAATACATTCCATCATCATGCCAATCAATTTAAAACATAATAACATCATCTCAATTACCAAATTTACATAATTAAAATGTATTTTATTCTTTAAAAATTAAATATAGTTAAAAAGAAATGTAACGTATTAGTTGTCAACCAAAATTGTAAAATATAATCCAAGTCATTATGTTCTTATAAATGCTAAGTAAATACCCTTAAAGTTTATTTCACATTAAGGAACGCAAGCAAAACATATTCTACATGCAAGAAAGCTCAATCTAAACACTTTCTTTTAGCATTTTAAGTCATCTCCTTAGGATAAAGAGTCACTATCCATCTTATGTTTTGTTGAGCTATTCATATAATTGCAATGGTTTTACAAGATTGACATCCCAATCTACTTTGCACACTTGCCTCATTTTACATCAACATTTTTTCTTACATAAATGACACCGTAGGTCCATAGCTGCATCACAATGAAAAGAAACAACATTCCAGGGGTGAGCATTAGTTTAAAAGTTTGCTTGTCACTAGCACTGAGGATGGGGGGAGGGGAAGAGAAGGAGAGGGAAGATAGAGTGAAGAAATTGACACAAAGAGAAGATATAATGGAGATGGGTTGTTCTTAAGAAATTAGGGATTCTGGTATTTTATTATTGGGGTTTTTTACTAACAAAATTACCAATAGACGAATAAAAATTTATTATTTTTGAACATCCATCGATAATTTTGTTGGTGATTAACACCAAAACTTTTCAATAAAACCTGAAATTTTCCAAAACCTCTTCAAAATTTTAAAATGAAATTTTGTTTCATCAGTAATTCCGTTGATGATTTATAATTTTCAGTGGAAAAGTCCTAAAATTGTTTTTCCAACCCTGTAGAACTTTTCGAGGGACTTAGATATGTAATTGTCAATGGCAAAGTCCTATAATTTTTTTTTCAACTCTCTGGAACTTTCCAAGGAACTTAGTCTATCAGTAATTATGTCTATAATAGTTAATAGCAAAGTCCTATAATTTTTTTCCAACTCTCTAGAACTATTCGAAGACAATTAAATATTTATTAATTTTTAAAATTCATTGGTAATTAACACAAAAATATTTCAATAAAACCTAAACTTTCCCATAAGCCCTCCAAAATTCTTTGATGAAATTTTATTCTGTAGGTAATTTCATCGATAATTTGTAATATTTAGTGGAAAATTCCTATAATTGTTTTCCAACTTTGTAAAATTTTAAAAGGGACTTAGTTCACTGGTAATTCCATTTGTAATTATTAGTGGCAAAGTCCTGTAATTTTTTTCAACTCTCTGGAACTTTTTAATATACTTAGTCTGCTGGTAATTCTATTTGTAATTGTCAGTAGCAAACTCCTGTGATTTTTTTCAACTCTTTGGAACTCTTCAAGGGACTTCGTCCATCAGTAATTATGTTGATATTTTTATTCTGTCAGTAGTTACATTAGTATAAAACAATTGCTTTTTCCCTAATTTTTTGTATTTAATATTTATACAACCTGTGAATACAGTAAAATCACAATACAATAACATAATTTCTATACAACAACATAATAATAAAATCAAAACAATAAATGTTTCAATTGTGTTAATAATAGTTCATTGTAAAACAACAACATATGGAAAAATTACATTAAAGTCAATGTCATTAAACATTGATATTTTACATATAAAATTATTTCAAAATCTTTTTAATCATAATTATCTTCTTCATTTTCTTTTATTTTCTTTTTCTTTTTCTTCTTCTTCATCGTCATGTCCATCATAATCTTCATTATTGAATTAAAGCTCATCGATCTCATCATCTTTATTGACTTTTGTATGTCCACTCATTCTCAATATATCATTAAACTCTTCAGTGTCAACATCAAGAAAAATATTCTTAGTTACACGAAAATTTGAATTTTTTTCTAACTCAGTAGATGGAGCAACTCAATAGGGATCAATTAACTCATTAAGTTAAAATATATCATCTCTCACAATTACGTCATCATTACCATCTTGAACAACTTGGACATGATCCATGGGTTTGGTTTTCACAATGGATAATCAATCAACCTTAGAACGATTCTTTCTAAAGAAATGACTGTATGTGTAATAAACTTGTTAGCATTGCTTGGCAAAAAACAAAAATATTTTCAACATTGCGAAGTATAACCTTTGTATTAATTTCAACCTAACTATGGTGGGGATCTATTTAATTCTTTTATCAGTGGTATCATATCAATGACATTTGAATAAAAAGATTCTATTTATGCTCGGTATGATATTGCAATTCAATCACCTCTTCTAACTTCCCATAAAAATCAACTTCAACCTTATTAGAAGTTGATCCTTTAACACAAACTCCACTATTATTGGTCTTTCTACCCTGACCACACTCTTCAGTATGAAAGACATATTCATTGATGAAATATATGTTATAGCACTTAACCTTTCTTTTAGGATCTAAACATATTTAATTCAAACTACCACTAACATTCCTTTTGATTTGATAAACTTGATACATGATTACAACCATTAATAGTTAAAAATAAAGGTGTAATGAAATTAACTATAATGAAAGTTAAGAATTATTAAGTATTGTTTACATGTTTTCTGAACTACGTGATAAATTGTAAATCTTATAATTGGAAAATTTGAGATTCAGTCAGATATTAATTTTGACATAGTAAAAATTAACAATGTTGCCTATAAGAGTATAAAAGAAAATTATTTAAAAATAACAACATGTCTGAATTTTGGCTTCCCTAGCTTTAGTTGTTTTTTAGTCGGTTTTCATTATTTCATGTACAGAGCTTAGTAGTTTACGTCTAGAGTTCTTTAAAAAAAGAAAAAAGAAGTGTTATTTTAGTTTTGTTTTGTCTTAGAATATATTAGTAACATAAAGAATAATAAAAAAAAAGAATGTCCAAAGAGGAGCAATTGAATTAAAGAATGGGAGGATGGCTGAAAGTGAGAGCTTGTATATCAGAAGAACCTTCTTTGCTAGCAAGGTTCTTCTTGGTTTTGATGATGATATTTTTCATCTTGTATATTAGAATATGATTTCCATGATATAGATTCGAGGTCAAATCTTTTTAAAGAAGAGAAGGATAATACGAACCAAATCAAATCTAAATTTGACCTTAAAATGAGTGTTGGCCAGTTTTACAAGATTAGACATATATCTTAAAACATGCATTGGATTAAGCTAAAATTTTATAGGGAGATACTAGACACTTGGAACTATATTGTTGGAAGTTATCAGATAAATGGAGTCTAGGAACATATTATTTCAAAGGTTCCAAGTTACTAGATGAATCTTAGAAAATATACCAAACTAGACCTCCATGTACTTTCTAGGTCATATCTAGAGCTATAGGTGGAATTGTTCTGCGATTTGAGCTTGGCTAGAAACTAAACATCTCAAGCTTCTCAATCATATATGGCAGGCTCAGTAATTCATCCATACAAGAAAGAATGACATGTTTGAAGTCAGGACTAAAATCTGCAAAGAATGTGCAAATAATTACACATTTGGGATACATAGAAGAATTTTAGCTTGAAGACTTTGTTTTTATTATCATATTTTCTTTAATTATATAATGTTGAACAATTATTTTTAATTTAAGCTTGTTTTGACCCATTAGACATTATTTAGGGGTTTATTTCATTATTAAATTTATATTAGCTGATTACTAGTTTAGGCTTATTAGCTTGCAACCTAAAAAGGATCCATTAGGCTTAGTTAGAGAAGACTATATTATTTTTTTAACTGCAAATCTAAATAGTAAGTTAACGAATAAATATGAGTTTTCTTTTTTTTGTTTGTGCCAAAACAACTTTTCTTTGCAGGGATAAAGATCGTACCCAGACTTATTAAAGATTAATTGGCTTTGTGGTATCATTCATATACTTAGGGTTCTCAGATATAAGGTTATCTTTGGATCCAAGTATTTTTTCAATACCTTTAGTTCATAGGTACAGGGTTACCTCTTGGTCAGGGTTCTATCAAACCTGATTTTTGACTTTCTAGGATGTTATCTACTTTGTTGGGAGTTGCTTGACCATGAGATCAAGAGGTCTGTATCAGTTGGTATCAAACCTATATTCTAAAATCAGGTTATATCCTTTGTTTTCTTCTTGTTAGTTTTGGCTTCCTTAGCTTTAGTTGTCTTTGAGTCGATTTTCATTATTTCATGTCTAAAACTTAGTAGTTTGCATTTAGGGTTCCTTAAGAAAAATAAAACAAAAACAAAGGTGTTATTTTAGTTTGGTGCTATCTTAAAATATATCAGTAACATAAAGAGTAAAAAAAAAAAAAAAGAACATCCAAAAAGGAGCAACTAAATTAAAGAAGGAGAGGATGGCTAAAAAGAAGAGCTTGTATATCAAGGGGACCTTCTTTACAAATAAGGCTCTTCTTAGTTTTGATGATGATGTGGTTTTTAAGCTTGGTATTGATATGTTGACCTTAGAAGATGTTTTTCATGATACAAATTTGAAATCAAAACTTTTAAATGAAGGGTAGGAAGATACGAACCAAGTCAAGTCCAAATTTTGCCTTAAAATGAGTACTGACCAGTTTTGCAAGATTGGACATATATCTCAAACCGTATATTGGATTGAACTGAAATTTTACAAAGAGATGCTAGACATAATTAACCATATTATGGTATAATTTCAGGTCAAATGGATTTTTGCAACATATTATTTTAGAGGGTCAAAGTTAGTAGATGAATCTGGTAAAATCTGCTAGACTAGACCTTTGTGTACTATTTGGGTCGTATCTAGAGCTATAAGAGGACTTTTTCTATAATTCAAGGTTAGCTATCAACTAGACATCGCAAGCTTCTTAATCATATTTGGTAGGCTTAGTAATTCATTTAGATGAGAGAGAGAAAAGTGTTTGAAGTCAAGACTGAATATGCCAAGAAGGTGTAGAAATTGGAGATTCGAGCTATATGGAAGAATTTTAGCATGGAGACTTTGTTTTTATCATCATATTTTATTTCAATAATGAAATAAACCCCTAAAAGAATTCTAATGAGCCAAAACAAGCCCAAATTAAAAATAATTGTTAAACATTAAACAAATAAATAAAATAGGATGATAAAAACAAAGTTTCATGCTAAAATTCTTCCATATAGCCCGAATATTCAATTTTTGCATATTATTGGTAGATTTTAATCCTAACTTCAAACATGTCATTCTCTCTCATCTAGATGAATTACTGAACCTAACATATATGGTTGGAAATCACAACATGTATAGTTTCCATCCCAACTTGAATCAAAGAAAAATTCCACTTGTAGATTAAGATATGTCTCAAACAGTACATGAATGTCTAGTTTAGCAGATTCAACAAGATTAGCCTAGTAACTTTAACCCTATGAAATAATATGTTTATGAACTCCATTTAACATAAACATTTACCACACTATACTTTTATAGTTTGAGAGATATGTCTGATCTTACAAAATTTGTCAGCATACATTTTAAGCCCAAATTCAAACATAACTTGCTTTGTATCATCCTCCATTTTTTAAAAAAGATTCAAGCTCAAATATGTATCATGGAAAACATCTTTTAAGATCAATAAATTAGTACCAAGCTAGAAAATAAGATCATCATCAAAACCAAGAAGAACTTTGTTAGTAAAGAAAGTCCCCCTAATATATAAGTTTTCCTTTTCAGTCATGTTCCCCTCCTTTAATTTTAGTTTCTCCTCATATATTTGCTTAGGTGTCAAAGATGCAAGAGTTATAAGTCTTCCATTCATCTCAAATGAATACTTATTTGTCACTCCATCTTGTATAACTCTCTTATCATACTGTTATGGTCTACCAAGTAACATATGACTAACTTGCATTGGCACAACATCACATAATACCTCATTATAATATTTATCAATAGAAAAAACAATTAAAACTTGTTTATTCACTTTCATGTTAACATTATCATCTAACCACTATAATTTATAAGGTATATAATGTTTGGTAGTGTGCAAGTTCAATTTTTCCACCAATTCAGTACTAGTTATATTAGTTCAACTACTACCATCTATAATTAAGCTACATACCTTATTCTGAACATGACATCTCGTATGGAATATGTTCTCCCACTGACCTTCCAAATCATCCACCTTGACATGCATGTTTAATGCTATCCTCACCACAAATACCTCTCCCTCAACCAAATACTCAACATAAACATCATCAACATCCTTCAATGGTGACATCTTCTCCTCTTCATCCTCACCATCAATCTCAACCTCATTATTAGCTTTCATAATCATAACTCTTTTGTTTGGAAACTATCAAAGAACATGATCAAAACCCAAACAATGAAAAGCATTTAACATCATATTTATGAGAAGTAAGAGTAACATTGTTACCTTTAACAATGGTCAGGGTGTCTTTCTTCTCTCTAGGGTATGTAGCCTTACCCTTCTTATTCAGTTGTGATGGAAAACCCCCGGTGTTAGCCTTATAAATGGGTTTCTAAGGTGTCGAAGGGCCTAATGGCTAGCTTTGTCGAATGGTACCCCTCTGTTTAAGATGTTTATCCACATTTATGGTCATATACACCATTTGGAACTCTATAATATGAGATATATCATGATTAAGGTCATTCATGAATCTAGTCATAGTAAAATCCCTATCCTCCTCAACATTAGCTCGAATCATAGCAAGTTCGATCTTCTTGAAGTACTCATCAACACTCTTTGTACATTGACTCAAACTTTACAACAATTGATACAATTCTTTATAGTAGTGGCTAGGCACAAATATCTTCCTCATAATGGATTTCATCTCATCCCAAGTATCAACTTGTCTCTCATAATTCCTTATACGGTTTGTCACTAACTGACCCCGCCACACAATGAAAAAATCAGTAAAAGCAATCATAATAAGCTTAACTTTCTTGGGCTCTGGATAATTCTAACACTAAAAAATCCACTTCATTTTCTTCTCCCATTTTAAATAAACTTCAAGTTCATGCTTCCCTTAAAAAACTGGTATTTTCAGCTTAATTGTATGCAAATCTCCACCAAATTCAGTATTATGGTCTTAGTACATATAATTACCCCTCTAAACAAAATTATCACAATATTTTTCCCCTCTAAACCAATCATTTCACTGCTTTCCAAAACATTCCTCATGTCTCACGGACACATCTTTAAAATCAACATCACTCATGTTCGTATTATTAACCACAAACTCATCCACATCAATGTTAACTCGCCTAACAGCCCTCATAACATTAAATTCTCTTCACTCGTGCCTATTTTGAACCCCCATCATGATCATTAGCACGTTGCCTCTCCAACCTATCTAATCTATCTCCAAATTCATTGGTCATTTGATTCATCCGCTGATTTATAATGTGTAACTCAGTTACAATTTTATTGTCTCCTCTATATGGTGTCATGTTATTGCTTGCCTCTAACATCTTCGAATCTGAAAATTGGTTAGCTAACAAGAAATACATATTCCTCACCTACTCCCTCATGTGTTTGCACTCCTCTCATGTTTCATGATTAGTACTTAAAAGTGTATTTTTATCAAGGTTTTATATCATCATTTTGCACTTGAAGTATCAATAACTCCTTAACTAAAGCATGTTTTATAATAACATATCTAATTATATAAGATACCTTTAATTTATGGTAAATGTTCATCTTAAATGCAGGTCTATCACATAAATAAAAGAATTGATTGATTAGTTGATGTACTGAAATTGAAAGGACAAAGAGATGGCCAAACTTAGAAAAGAGATGTTGGTGCAATCCAAACTGGAACACTGTTCGGTAATTGGGTTATATCTGGAGTTGCAGATCTTGGATTTAGGTCCATTTTATGTGGATGAAAAGATAAGACATAGGCCTACAACTTTTATGTGAAGCCCAAGATTTAAAAAGGCCATTTACAAGTATTAGCATTATTCGAATAAGATAACTAATGTAATCATGTTAACAATTTATAATCTGATTGGAACCTCTTTTGTGTGTGGTTTCCAATTGAATAATAAGAGTTTATACTATACTTGTTTGAAATACCACTAGTGGATCCTCTAACCTTGACATTTGTTGTTATCATTGTTTAATCCCTACGTTAATCTTCATCTCAAGTTCTCATCAACTTCTTCTTCTTAATCTTTATTATTATCATTATTAATAGTATTATTGGTATTATTATTATTATTACTACTATTACTACTACTATTATTATTATTAATATTACTACTATTACTACTACTATTACTACTACTATTATTATTATTATTAGTACTACTACTACTACTACTACTACTACTACTACTACTACTATTACTACTATTATTATTATTATTATTATTATTATAATTTATACAATTAACCTCCCTGTGGTTCGATCCCGGTCTTGCTGAGTTATTTATTACTTCGACACTCCTGCACTTGGGAGAAGACATCAATCTTTTGGTCGTGTCATTTCACTCAAATATATGTTTTTTAAATATGCTTGTTATGCTTTTTTCCTCTCGTCTCACATTTATTCGGCTCTTGCAGAACTATTTCAACACCAAATAGAACATCCTTATCAGCATAGCTAAATATGTGTATATGACTCAAGAAGCAAGAAAAATATAAAAGCAAGAAAAATATAAAAACAAGAAAAGATAAAATCACAATTATAATTTCACGAGTAACAAGCGAATTTGTATGAAAAATGGACGTTAAAGACAAAAATGCAAAGGTTATAAAAAAAACAAATGACACTTAAATATATCAATTATGATGTTATTATACTATCAAAATTGAAAAATAATATAAGCGAAACAAGTTTGAATTATTGACACAATTTAGACTCATTATGACAAGTTCAAGTCCTAAATTTATTTCCTATAGCAAACAAACTCTAAATAACCTCAAATTTGATATGGGTTGCGATTAGAACCGTAAACCTCATTATATCAAATTTTAGAATTGTATGGATTTATTTGACTTGAACCCCTTTTAATATGAATTTGACATATTACGAAAAGTTTTAATCCTGATATTGGTTACTATAACAAACGATTTCTAAATAAGCTTAGTTTTTATATGGGGTGCAATTAGGACTCTTAGAACCAATATATAAAATTTGAGAATTTTTAGAATTGGTTTGGTCCGAATTGTCCCTTGTTTGTGTAGTATGGCATATTCGACAAAAGTGACTTCTAGACATTCTTATCCTTTTTCTTTGACTTTTTATGCTACTGATATATTCTGAGATAGAAACAAACTAAATTAACATGTTGTTTTTTAAAGAAACCCTAGATGCAAACTACTAAGCTTTAGACGTAAAATAATCAAAAACTAAATCAAAGACAACTAAAGCTAAGGAAACTGAAACTAAAAAGAAGAAAATAAAGGATATAACTTGATTTTGGAGCCGAACTTTGATACTAAATGATGTTTACCTCTTAATCACATGGTCAAGCAACCCCCAACGAAGTAGATAATAACTTGGAAAGCTAAAAATCAGGTTTGATAGAACATTGACCCAAAGGTAACCTTGTACCTAAGAACCAAATGCATTGGAAAAAAAATTGGACCTAAAGATACCCATATATTTAAGAACCCTTAGTATGTGAATGATGTTAAGAAACGAATTAATCTTTAATATGTCAATGTACAATATTTGTCCCTATAAAAAAAGTTGTCTTGCCACAAACAAACAAAAAGAAAACTAATGTTTATTCTTCAACTTACTGCTATAATTTGCTACTCAAAAAACATTAGATAGTCTCCCCTAACTAAACCTAATGGACCCCTTTGGGTTGTAAGCTAATGGGCCTAAACTAGTAATCAACTAACATAAATCCAATAATGAAATAAACCCCTAAACAATATCTGATAGGCCAGAACAAGCTCAAATTAAAAATAATTATTCAAAATTAAATAAATAAATTAGGATGATAAAAACAAAGTTTTCATGCTAAAATTCCTCCATGTAAATTGAATCTCTAATTTTTTTCATATTCTTAGCAGATTCCAGTCCTAACTTCAAACATGTCATTCTCTCTCGTTTAGATAAATTACTGAACCTAACATATATGATCGGAAATCACAAGATGTGTAGTTTCCATCTCACCTTGAATCAGAATAAGATTCCAACTATAGTTTCAGATATGTCCCAAACAGTACATGAAGGTCTCGTTTGACATATTTAACAAGATTAGTCTAGTAAATTTGACCCAATGAAATAATATTTTCCTTAACTCAATTTGACTTGAAAACTTATCAAAATATATTTTCATATGTCTAGTATCTCCCTGTAAAGTTTTAGTTCAATCCAATGTATGGTTTGACATATATTTTGATCTCGTAAAATTGATCAGTAGACATTTTAAGGCCAAATTTAGACCTAACTTGGTTCATTTCATATAATTAACAACTTAATCTTCAATGGAGATAGAAATAGCCTAAAAAATCAAAAAGAATGTAGGGTCCTTAACTTGACTTTAATAAGTTAAGAATAAGAGAAAGGTATTGCTAAAAATTTTACTAGGAAAAAATGTAAAAGAAGAGAAAAGAAAAGGAATTGTGAAGGTTGTAAAAGAAAAATAATAAATTGGGATAAGAAAGATAAATTACAGAAAAAACAGTAAAGAAATTGCATATAGAGGCCAGCTATTGTTTTTAGCAACTATATGATCTTTTTATATTATTAAAGAGATAGAAACCTACAGGAATGATAATTCTTAACCTTATAAAAAATGTTGATAGCAAATCAAGATCTCATAATATGAATCCTAATATAATTTAAACTCATATGAATCTTTATAATAACATGTTTTCCAACTAATTTGTGATACTTGCCACCATAATCTGCTAAAGATTCTTATTTAAAATAGGACTTGATTTTCTTATTAATCACTCAATTTTTTATCTTTATGATCAATTGCTTTTTATTCTTAATCAGTTTGAACTGTTTATAAATCTAGTTAATTTTACTATTAACAATCAATTTAACTTTTCTTTCCCATCTTAGTAGTGAACAATTATTGTTTTTATTTTGTCAACACATGGATGTTTATTTTTGGTATAAATAATGTCCATCATATTCTTTTATTTAAAGCTTAAATGAAAGAATATCCCTTGCCATTTCAATGTTGAAACTAATCATACAAATCGACCATAAATAATATGGAAAATGAATATTATTTCCCAAAATTATTGAGTACACTTTACTATCTGACATGGTACTAAATCAAATCATTTTAACAAGATGTGTGCTCTAGCTTTTAAAAGCAATGCTTATAATTTACAAAAACAATAATGTTATATCATAATTAATTTATCAATTCTTTAATTAACACTTAACATGCAAAAACCATAGATTTTGTAAAAAGAAATGAACAACGAACCCTAAGCTTCCCTTCTCTTTTCAATCTTTGAAATGGCATTCTCAAGCTATGCTTTGTAAGAATTTAACCTTATGACTAATTGAATCCATCACATAAATTAGTTATCATCAATATTGCTCTAGTACACATGACTAAACAAAGAAGAAATCACCAACAAAGGAGATAATTTATTTTTCTTTTATGTTTAAAGAGAGAGACTTCATTTACAACATGGTCATGCAAATGTTACTGTTTAGAAGAAGTCAATTCCCATATAGGCCAACATTGCTACTGCAGACTACATTGGTGAGGAATGGAAATGCCATAGGATTTTTTTACAATTTAACTATCCAGAATTCCCACCTAGCTATATAAAAAATTGTTGGCTACCATTTCTCTTTTTCATGATACTCTATGTGTGAAATGACTTGATATTTTACTAGTTTTTTCTCAACTAGGATATAAGAAAGTTCACACGTGTCCTTCATATCATAGTTACCAATAATGGCACCCATATAAGGATTTTTCTTCACTTATAGCTTCACCTTTTCTTTTATCTCATTAACTTTATACTCCAATTACTCTTTAAAAATAATAAAACTTCTAGCCTTATTGAGACCATAACCTCTATGATTGTATAGAGATATAATATAAAAGTCATATAAAGAGATTTAGGACTAGTTTTAAAAGAAAATTTTTATTAGGTTGTTATGCTATTGTAATGAACAATATTTTTCTCTTGTTTAAGGATTCTATTTCTTTAGCTAAGCTAGAGGCTATAAGATGTAATTGGGAGAAGCTTGTATGAGTCCATAGAGGTGAATAAGAAGGGAAATCTTCAGTCATCCCTAATTACTCAATATGGAGACACGGTGAATTATTCGGGATACATGAAAGTGTGGGAATACAAGGTCCAATGGAAATTAGCAAAATGGGATAATTTATAACTAAAGAACCTAAGGGAAAAAGGATGAACAACAAAAAAGAATTGTGAGATGAGTTGGATAGGCTGAGAATTGAGTTAAATAATAATAGAAGTCAGCATAAATTCTTAGAGAACTAGCTTTTGAAAAAAGAGAAGCTAAAGGTCTTTCTGAATTAGCAGCTGAAAAAAAAAAGGATGAATTAATAGTTGCGCTAATAAAAGACTTGGAACAAGGAAATAATGATTAAAAAATGGTTAAAAGTCCGAGGAAATTGTGCATGGGATCCAAGAGTAGTTGAGGGAAAGAGTAGCAAAGTATGATGATCTGGTGAACAAGCATATGATGTTGGAAAATAAGTTGGTAACATTGAAAAGGGCTTTTGAAGACAAGAGACATGTTGACAAGGGATTTATACATCTTTGAAGAAGAAAAAAGGAATCATAACAAAATGAGGTTGAAGGCTGAAAAAGAGAAAAACAGATTAGTTAATCTCAGCATTAAAGAAAAAAGAAGCTTAAGAGCACAGTACAAAGCCCAAGCTCATGATGAAAGAGAAGCTAAAAGGGCAGTTGATTCAAACATGGAGTACCAGGATAGAGTAGATACCTTAAGAGACTAGGTCTTTATAGTTTTGTCTAAGCTAGGATTTTAGAAGGAAGAATTAAGAAAATTGAAATAGCAGTATCTAGAAGCTGAGATAGAGCTAGGTGAGCTGAGATAGAAATTCAAGGTATGGAAAGATCATATCAGCAACTTCAATGTACAGCTGAACATGAAGATAACAGAGCTTTGTATTGAACGAGAAGAACTCTAGAGGGTTAGGAACCATATCCAGAAGTTAGAGAAGATAATTCAAATACTAGTAGGAACAATGATTTGCTGGCCACAAGCAATGGTGCACTGCTTCAAGACAACAATTTGTTCCATTAAAAGATTAAATAGACAAATAGGTTGATCAATAGGGTGGCTTGAAAGGCATTGCGAGTGAAGGTCTCCATGATCTACAACAATGTTGGCAAGTATGCAAAGTATTTGAGTGAGGTTTCAACTTTTATAAAAAATATAGCCAATATAAAGGTGGCATTTAAGATTAGTAGAGATATATAAGATTTTTATTCCATAATGAAAACTCATTGTATGAACTATTTTCTTTTGATGAATGAGAAAGGCTTAGACCCACTCTTCATATGGAATTTAAACGATTCAAGGACTTGATTAAAAATCTTTTCAAATTCATCAAATTACGGATTCTATTTGTATTTAACAAAGAAGTCATGGATTAACTTCTTGAACATGTTAATCCATATTCGATATATGTGTACCTACATTTACATTCATAAGCATGTATACATTCATGTCTTAGAGTTTGAATGTCATGAGTGCATGCGAGGTTCAAATTAGGGAAGGTACATCCAACGCTAAAGATATTTAGTTATAGAGATATATCCTCTATTTTAGACAAAGAGATGGTTACTGTATTTGCAAATATGCTCAAGACGTCATACTACAAACATGTAATGGGTAGTTCAGCACAGTAATTTACTTTTGTCATGGTCGAGCATATAGAGCAAAGGATAAAAAGTGGTAGAATCTTCGCGCCCATTGAAAAGAAAGGCTTTGAATGGAAAAAGGATGTTGATCATATTGAGGGTGGCTACACAAGCAACAATTCCAAAACTACAACACTCCATCTATTCATCCCAAATCACTAATATCAACTTTAACTCCTTTTTTTCTATCAAAAAACTTGAAACCCAAAACCACCTAATCAACAACCAAGCTGAAAACCGATCTAAGACAAATTACCAAAGAATTCAAGAACAGTTACCCCTATTAGCACTACCCTCAAATGAGATGTATCAAAAGCTATTGAGTATCAAACATATAGCTCTAGTACCACTCGCGCCACTACAACCACCCTATCCCTACTAGTGTAAGCCATAATTCACCTGTGAATATCACATCGGTATCATTGGACAACATTAATACCTATAATGCCTTCAAGAATAAGCTCATTGATTAGTACTTAAAAGTGCATTTTTATCAAGGTTTTATATCATCATTTTGCACTTGAAGTATCAATAACTCCTTAACTAGAGCATGTTTTATAATAACAGATCTGATAATATAAGATAGCTTTA
>Ga0325401_1002435_pt1 | contig 16549 bp, 12 predicted proteins | sample PopdelMetagenome_FD_205666 | JGI IMG/M metagenome (GOLD analysis project Ga0325401, IMG submission 205666) | Populus deltoides microbial communities from Bellville, Georgia, United States - Xylem-PdKOR-R2 | ecosystem: Host-associated > Plants > Phyllosphere > Stem > Wood/Secondary xylem | place...
TGAGCTTCTGCCTTCTGATCCAGGAAATAGAAATTAGGAGCCTGTACAGATAGTTTAAATTGAGGATAATTTTTGCTTACTGTGTATGAAAGCTTGTTCCTCATATTTTTCATCTGTTTGTCTGACTGTACACATTTAATTAACTGTGTAAATTTGCTCCTCAAGTTGAGTCCTTGCATTTTTCCTTTTATGGTTATTGATAAATCCGTCAGGCAGTATACAAATGATATCCCATAGGCAATTATGCATGCTATTTTATGATTATATAGATGTGGATGTGTACAAAGATTGGACTTAAGGGAGGCATACCCAGGAGTTCAAATGTGTCAAGATAAGGATAATAATAGTAGTGAAGTAAATGTGCCATGCCAGGGATACCGGGTTTGCTAGCTCCGAATAGAGGGAAGGTGATAGAGCTTGTCTGTTTCTGAAACATAGCTTCTGTCATGAATGTAGAGGAACATCAAGGTGCACTTTACCCATAGAATCAAAGTGGGGTGGTTGAATTGAAGCAGTTATGTTATGTGATTGAAATCTTTGCTTGTTTAAAGACATGCTAACTGCAATTAGCTGGCTATTCTATGATATGGAGTTGGTTGTGTAGTGAGTTCATAAATGAGTATAGCTAAGATGTTATGATGGATGTGTGAAAACATAAGAAAGGACCAGTTTTAGAGTAAGTGCCTTTTGGAAGGTGAAGATGGCATCATTGGAGTACAAGTTGAGGGAGGCTCATGTGATTAGATTTGGCAATATCTGACATCAAGATTTGGCGGGATGCATCAGTGGGAAAGATTGATTGGTTAAAGTAGTGGGAAAGGGGAGCCGGATAGGAGAAGTAGGCAAAGTATAACATTGATGAAAGAGCTAAAGAAGAATGTAGCTTCACAATAGCCTACAGACCTACAATACATAGCTGCACTAATTGGAGGAGGTAGAAGATCAATGTGACTGACCAAATTAGTTTGGAATTTTAGTGGATCCGAGTACACGGATTTTTCTATCATAATTATGAAAGGTGCTCCTACAATAACTACTCTTCAAAGTTGTTACTACTACATCTCTACTTCAACTTGCTGCTTTGTGCTGTATGAGGTTGATGTGGTAGGATTTCATTTCATTGGATTTTGAATCCAGTTCAAATTAATTATTAAACTCCATGGTATTATTTAGATTTTAACTATATAGCATAGAATAGTGTGTGAAATCTTTAATCTTAGATGAAACCAGTAGTGAGTGCTGAAAAAAATAAAGGTTGGCTTGATCTATATCTTTTTAAATTAATTGTCTGGGAAAATAAAAGAGAAAGAAAATTAGTGTGATAAAATTCAGTTGATTCTAGGACAAACTAGTTTTAATCCCAAATGTGTCTTTTCAAGTTGAAATAGACAACAATTTGTCTAGACAACTTTGTTCAACACAGAGTGGACATCTCTTTACTGTTATGATTTATAAGAGTCACCAAGTAGCAATACGAATATGCTTTTCGGGATCCACATAGCTTATGCATATGACTTCAATGTTGAGATTTGTTTTCTAACTTCTACTAGAAAGGATACCATTTTAATGATTCACAGAACTTTCATTGTTCTTAATTGACTCTATTCTTTTCTGGTCAAAAGCACTATTTGCATATATAATATCTTAATAAATCTCTCTGAAGGAGAGGATGCTATCAGCTTATGTCCCCTGAATTGATATCCTTTTCGGAGTGTAGACTTATAACTTAAAGTTGTAGAAGTGCAGTCCAACATTGCTAAAATCTTGAATAAGTAATTGTATTGATGATTGGCAAAAGCAGTGTGATTTTCTTGAGATAAAAATAAATTTACCTTGGTTTTTGTTTGGCTATTAGGATGAAAAGTTAGTCACGGCAAACTGCTGAATTAATTAACCTTTTTAAAGGTTGAATTCAGACCTGGAAAGTTTGTTTATTGTCTCAAATCATACGTTGTTACTCCTTGGAATGTCTATCTCACCCCCTCACTCCTGATCAATTCAATTGTGTATTTGTTGAGCCAGAGCTCCCAGGGAGGCATCAGTGTTGAAGCTGGGCAGTATGCACCTACAATTGCTGGAGGGCAGCCTCGGCCAATAGGCATTGCTCCACAACCAGTGCCTCTCAGAGGAGGGCCAGACATGCACGGATATGCAGAAGATGAGGAAACAATGAGGATCCGAACAGAGAGGGCGAGTAGTGCCGCTGGGTGGAGCATAGAGTTCAGCAAGAAAAGGGCATTTGAGGAAGCCTTTGCAAGCATTTGCGTGTAGATTGTACCACGTGACCATCCTTTGCCAAGCTGCGGTGCTTTCACTGACTCTAGCCTGTTGCACATGTTATGAGGTGGATTGTTAGTTTTCCCCTGCTAGTACATCTTTGTTAAAGCAGGTTTTGGAGGCATTCTGCATGGATTTTATGGTGTAAATTATTCTGCATCTAGGGTTGTCAATGGAGATGGTATTAGATTCTCCTAGTCAATTCTCAGTGGCTTTAGAAGCTTAATTGCCCAATACACGAGAGTTACCCTAATCTTAATTTGTCTGCTTTTTGCTTTTTTTAAATGCTTTTAAAAAAAATTAATTCTTTTTGTTTAAAATTAATATTTTTCAGGGTTATCTAATGTTAAAAATAATTTTTAAAAAATAAATAAAAATTTTATTTTAATATATTTCTAAAAAAATAATATTTTAAAAAACAAACGATTCTATAGTTTTAAAATCCTTTTAACTGCCTAACCTAATACGTGAGAAATGCCTCCAGTCCATCTTTTATATCTGCTCATTAAAAATGAATTCCATCACGGCCTTCAAATCTTCGAGGGGAAAACCGGCTCCTCTATCCTCTGATCTTTGCTATCTCCAGTTAGGGTCAAATCACTGGTCGATCGAGCTCTCTGCTTCACTGCTGAATTTCCTCAACCAATTTCTATTCTAGTCGATAAAAGATCTTATAATTTATATAGTAGCTTTTTCTTCGACAATTATGTTTGCAGAAGGCACGGTTTACTGTTGCTGGAATTCATAGCAAAATGAATGTACTGGTGTCTGTCTGACTTATTTGTAATAACTTCTGAGTTTGTTTTGAGATATTTTTAGAAGTATTTTTTATTTAAAAAAATATTAAATTAATGTTAATTAATACTAAAAAAATATTTTAGTATATTTTCAAATAAAAAACTATTTTAAAAAATATTCTCCATTACAATATCAAACATTCAAATACCATTGCTGCTGCTGTGGCTGCTGTTTCCTCACACCAATTATTATGAACCCCCACCACCTCCCTTCAATGTGGAAGGAAGGAGACTCGGAATATTTCAATGTAGATGATGCAGTACAAGATAACGTAGAGCATGGGAGGACTCTATCATCAACTTTCTAGACAATTTCTGCTGCGGGGAATTTGTATTTATATAATTAGGTGATTCTCCAATCTGTTTTTATATTTTTAATTTATTCAATTTTATTTTTGTATAAAGTTCAAGTATATAATCTATTTTTTTTATGGAGTATTTCCCCCGAACATGCCCCTTGTCAAAGCTAATGAGTAAATGACTTAATCTATTCTTAGATAATTAATCAAGTCCCTAATATGTTTTAATGTTTCCAATTGTGTGTTGTATAATATTAAATTTCCCAATATATCCCTCTCTCAAAATTCTCCATCCAAATAGCCATGATTATATTTTTCATTTAAAAAATGCTCCAGAGGTATACAATAATATAATTTTAATTTTTCAAGAAAATATTCTTAAAAATCTCAATGGTTGAGTAATTTTAAAAATCCTAATTTCTTGAAACATTTTGAGCAATTTTATGAAATTCTTCTATCATATCCTTGTATTACTGAAGGTTATTTTAGAAATTTAACATCATTAATTAGCTTCTTGTTTGTTTATCAATGATTTGTTTTAATCTTTAATGTAGAGCAGAATTTAATGTTAATGTTCATATGATACATGAAAATAGCATTATGGGTTTCCTCTGTTTCCGTTTCTTCACTAGCTCATGTGCATGCATCTCCTACAGAAAGACTTGTCTCCTGGCTTTCTTGATCAAACCCGTCACCAAAGTACTCGTCTCTCCTCCGACGGACGGCAACTGCTTCGGAGCATTTTCTAGTTTTGAACATGTGGCCTTGCTGAGTTTCAGTTGTCCACCTCATCTCATAGTTTTTTTCACAAATGGTAAAATCCAGTGAGCAACTTTTACGAAGCATCAGCAATGAAACTGCCAATATCTGGCTTTTGAAACCACACTATCTTGATTCACAATGTTACAGCTGCAAAACGACGAACTGTGGTCCTTAAAATTCAATAAGAAGAGCACAATCATATATAATAAGAACTCAGAGCACAATCACATGTAATAAGAAGAAACAAGAACAGTCCATTATCAGGAGAGCTAACAATGTGCACCAATGAAATTTCCTTCCATTCCATTATGTAGAGAACTTCTACATGGTTTGCCAATTGGCATATGAAAATTACATTTAGCATGGCCCCGCTATATAACAGGATCTTCTCTCCTATGCGTGTATATGTACAGATGTGAAATGGTACATGATAAGAAAAAAAGAATAAGCAAAATAAGATTTACTTGATCTTACAACAATCAAGTAGCCTTGTTTCTCGTGATCTGCTCACAGCACAAGAAAAAAAATGCAGCAAGCACAAAGCATACTCGTTGTATGCCTTTGCAAGAATGATCGATCCATATCATGCAGCCCTCGAAGATCAGTCTCCCCGAATTAACCATAGAATAGGAATCTGACGCTCTTTTAATCCACCCATACCAAGAGTTTCTTTGTGTACACGAATGAGCCAGTTGGAGGGTTTCATCCTCTGCACTGGAAATGGCCTTTCTGAGCTGATCATAACTAAGTGCAGGGACTGTTTCTTGAGAAAAAATCTTTGATTTCAAGACAATAAACTCACCAATGGCATCAGAATTCTCTTTGCCACTTCTACTTTCCTTCAAATTTTCAGTTTAATTCTGCACAATATGCCTGGAAAACTTGACAACTTCATGGTCAAAAGTAGCAAAATGCAAAGATGATGCTTCCGATTTACATTTGATGAAGATTCAGTTGAAGAAGTATGGAGATCTAAGAACTTTTTGCAAATCAAAGTTGCCTCTCTCAGGCAGAGGTGGAAACTGCAATGTTGGGTACGACGTCTGGAAGTCTTCAAGTAACTGGGGACGATCCAAGTCATCATATAGGTCAGCAACATTTATTAATAAAAATAAAAAAGAAGAAATATCATAATTGAGTTAACTTATATTTGAAAAACAAAAAGGCGACACTAATGCCAAGCAGTTATCCCTGCCTACTGGGAGAAGCTGGAAGAAGCCACTTAATATATTGAGGCATTCAAAAGCTCTTTTTTTTTTTTTTAATTGTTCCTTTCCTTTTAAAGATCAAATTGGTGTTTATTCCTAGAAAAGGCCAAGAAAAAAGCCCCCCAAATTACTTGATAGGCAGACACGGTAATTTATAGTTCCCTTTGAAGACAATGACAAATGCTCACTTAATAGGTCGAGCTGGTCAGACAGAAAAACTGGGTCATCACACACCATTGCACTCACATTTTCAAGTATTGGCATGTTATAAAGCTCCACAAATTTCTCCCGCAATATCCTATTCATCAAATCCACATCTGTTGCATGGGTCCAGAAAGAGTCATGAACACCTGCAAAGGAGATTCACTTCAGAAGGATGCGACCACATAAAAAGTATGATGATAGTTGGAAACTACATAATGATAAAATTAACTATGATACACATTACTGTCTGTACTTGAGGAACACTTCCAGTTTCTCTACTTGAGTTATTTGGAGTACTTACTACATCATTTGAAACTGTACAACCATAGCCAGATAAGAGAACATTTCTTATCGCCAATGCCTCAGCACATTTATGTGCAAGTCAAAAAAGATGAATAATAGCACTTCAAATAGGTTTTAGGTATGGATAAATATACATGATTTTTTGATAATACAATGACTTGCACTAAGCCATTAATGGTACTAGCACGCAATAAGTTCAGAGGAAATCAAAATTCAAGGGCAGAAAGGATGGCTAGCAAGGTAACTGAAGAACCTAGTACATCATAGGAGCAGGAAAGTCACAAAAAGTTAGCATTTGCAAAACAAGCTCCAATGAATAACTGATATTAATGCTGGCATGCTGTAGGTTCAGGGAGCGTTTACAGGGTTCTCAAAAAAAAAAAAAAAACAAAGAAAGATAAGGGTCTTTAGGGTTAAACAGGTTTCATTACAGAGATACAAAAAATTCAGCATCATTTTTAATTGTTCAGAGTTGCATCAAAGTTATTAGAATAAAAGACAAGTCCTCATCAAAATGAACCCAAAAGGTACATTCTCCTAGGCTTAAATTAGAATCTTTAGAGAGCCTAATGGGCAAAATAAAATAAATGGCTCAAGTGCTTGTCAAGTTCAAGCCATATGTAGAGGTTCATCAGCCAAAGCTTCAATTATCATAAAGCAGTAGAATATTAATTCCTACCACGTTTTGTTTGCATCAAACAGAACAAATTGAAACTTGCCTAAAAAGCGAACCCAGCTATAAAAAGTAATGATGCAAATAATAACTCTACTTGGACTGTTTTGAAAAGACATTCATCAAAGACATAAAAGGCTTCTAATCTTCTACACCATGTCAATAAGTTAGATCCATTCTATTACTAGGTTTGAGCTTCATGTACTAAAGAATGCAAGGCAAACCTGCAAAACATAAACCAGCATCCCGGCATGCAACTGCAGTCATCATCATGTGTGAGCCGTCAAGCGAGTGCACAAAATTTGGAGGGAAAGCAGTTCTCTGTTTTCTAACCTGTACCTGATATTGATAGTATAACAATGTTTTTATGTGAGTGAATGAAATGTCAGAAAGGAAAGAAGAGCTGAAAGCAAGACAACAGAGTAAAGCTTACCGAACTGCCTTCCCGCTGCAGAGCCAAAATCTGAAGAGAAGTTTTTATCTGCAACACCAAATTAGTTACCTAACTGTTTCCATTTACTTAAAAGAAAGAAAGCGGGAAAGCAGAGGACATAAGTTTTATGCCAATCTTAAGTGTAGGAGAAAAAACTAAAATAATATCATGTCATTCATTTCTTGTGATATTTAATGTCATAGTCACATGGCATGAGTTCACTACAAATGTTCTCCAGTGCTATAAGCAAGGATCCCAACAGAGTTTTCTTAAAGGATCTTTACCATTACTCAAAAAAAACTTTATCTATTGGAATATTTTGACCAACTATTTCATATTCCTCTACCAGCAATAAAGAGTTAAGCAAATGAACATTTTTAAAATTACAAACACCATGAAAGCAAGGAACCTACCATACTGGTATATTATTAATCTATAGCAGCCTGCACCTAACAAATAAAAAATGCAGTAAAGATTTAATACTCACAAGATGTCGTTCAGTCTTATAGTAAGGCTGCACAACAGGAAGGCCAAGTGGAGTTGTCCACTGCACAGGCTGATCTTCTGAAGCAATAATCTATAATAGGTTCATGGTCAAGCAATAAAATAAATTTGAATAAAATGTTACTATTAATAAAAATAAAGGTGGTCCATGTAATTTGATTCCCAAATGTGATGGAGCCATACCTTTGCGCAATCACCAAGCCAGCTCATTATATCACGAGCAGCTTGGAACAACTCTCCTAGTGCAGTCAATGTCACCTATGGAAGAGGTAGTGAGTAAATTTGAGAATGATTCCACTAATACAAGGATCTTCTCATAGTTTTAGGTGTGCCTAAAGTGGGATGATCATGTGATCCACAGCACAAATTAAAACATGGCTAAAATACATCAGGATTAGAATATCTCACATTAGTTGAAATTATATTCTATCATCAACTTTTCATTGACATTTTCTAGAAATCAAGTGCAATTAATTTATCATATCCTAGAACAGCCATAATATGTCCTTATAACTAGGCTGGATGCTCACTTTAGCAGTATAACAGGCTGCACTGAAGAGCAGTCTATCATCCGTAATATGACCCTTCTCCTCTAATCTTCTTTTTATCTGTTCACGTGCCCCAACATAAGTGACACCATACACTGAAGTCATCACTGTTTGTTTAACCAATTTCCGATCCACCTGAAAAGCTTCCAAAATGTTAGACAAAAGAAGTTCAGAAGTAAATGATTGTTTTATTAAAAGAAAAAATTGATAATCCATCAAGATTCGTTATGTGCGATGATGACTTATCCTTCATCAAGCTTCATTATTTGGGAGGATGACTTATTCTCCATCAAGCTTTTGTAGTTATTTAAACATATTGATAATTCAAACATCAGAGCAGGAAAAGAAAGAATGACCTGATCAACTAGGATCTTGGCTAATAAAGCATGTGGGTTTGTAGCAGGATCCTTATTGCTGTCCCTTCTAATTATTTCATGGACCCTGTCAGCAAAAATCCTTTCAGTCTCATTTTGCACAATAATAAATATCAAATGCACATTCGAATCATGCAATAAAGACACATGCACAGTCATACAGAATCATATTCATAGTAGACAACAAGTTAACATCCTGTAGAGGAAATTAGAATACCTAATGGCAATTTCTGAATAAACATCCGAAGGTTTCTCCGCAGCAACTAAGTTAACTGCCGCTGCTTCCAGCTGGAGAACACCAGAAGAAGTGAATGCATAACTTCAGTTCAAATGAGCCAGAGATGTGGAAGATAGTTATGTTCAAAATGCAAGAGAATAAACAGTGTATTAACCAGCATAAGAACAGAACTCTATTTCAAACAATTCTGATTCCCAGCATCAGAGAATGTAGTTGAAGTTTTATCATTTGGAATTATTATAACCAAATTCACCAATGGATCATAAATGGTTTTGGGAGGCCCAGGAGAAGCCTTTCAGGTATTCATGGATGCAATTTTGATCAATCAAGTTTAGGATAGGATGCTTTAAAATTACGAACAAATCAGCAGATGATTGAGAAATAAACTTCAATTATGATTTTTTTTTTCAGCGTTCCACTTTTTTTTAAGGAGATGGGAGAAAATGAGCATGGTACAAAAGTGCACAGCCAAGATGGATAAAAGAATTGGTGATGAGCAAAATGAGTACATGAGTAACATATAAGAGCCAGGAATCACATATAGTTTATTGCTCTACTTATTTTGTTTTTAAAGATATTGAAACCAGAAAGAGGTATTTTCAATCATTTTTAAAAAAAGGGAGTAATACGATAAACATGGTGCCTATAAGGTAATTATGTCATGCTGCAAGAACAACATAGAGGTGATTTATGTACTACATCCAAGCCTGTTTCATGAAACATAAATGAGTCTAAAGGGGTTAAGGGAGACCCTCACCGAAAACTAAAATTTTTGAACGCTAAGTAGTGGTTATATAATCACAATCAGCTCAACAACTTTTTTTATAGAAAAAAAAAATACATAACAAGCAAGTCTGATTTAGAACTGAAATAAAACATGAGATTATGAAGTCAAATCAACCCAAATGATGTCATATTACCCAGACAGTGGTGTCTTTTTTTGGCCAACAACAACATCACTTTGGTTTAATCATGCACAAAATAAAAATTACAAGGGTGACATGTCATCCAAATAATACTTCTGAATTTTTCTGTTGTTTTCTCTCTTTTTTTTCTATGATGATGCCAAAAAAAAAAAAGCAAACGAAAGAAAGAAGAAAGAGAAATGAAAACAAATCCAGAGTGAACGGTGTCATTAATAAATTGTTCCATGAAGAAAATGAAATAGTAAACCTACACTGTCTCTTCCCAAGGCTGCATAGTGCTGGAGACCATTACATGAACCATCCTATAACAAGAAAAGAGGCGGGGGTTGCATTAGCATGTTATTTTCGGAAGGAGAACTGAAAAACAATAGTGTACCCAGATGCTTTTAATCAAAAGATGCAACACGCATGAGATATAATATCTAAGAAAAAACCAATCAGTAAGGCATAGTACACGAGAGTTCTTAAATAAGAGAATTAACCATGGTAACATTTGATAAGAAATATTTTCTATCTAGAACAAGAAACAGCAGTGAGGAAACAAAACCAGAAATAGTACAAGACATAAGGAGATGAAAGAAACAAAACTCAAGAAGTGAGGCACTGCAATCTTTGCTAATTATCAACTAAAAGAACTTCAGTGGAAGCTACTGAAATATTACACTGTAATGGGTTTTGCAGACGTGTGGCATTTTGCATATTAGTTCAAACTTCTTTTTACATACAAATTCAGCCATATTGAAAATGGTAGATCAATCATGCAAAATATACACTTTTATCCTAAACATATGAAAACAAAATTGAAGGATGATTCATGCCTTGTGATAGAAGTGGCAGATTTCATTTAAATTTACTTTATTATAATTGAAAATATTTTCAAGTGACAACTAAGCTCTCTGCCACAACCTTTAAAATTCAGGAATAGTTTGACTAGGAGAGCTGGATTCAAAAGGTAATGGCACCAGCAGTCTCTGTCAGATAATATTTACCTGTTTATTTGCATTTTTGCCACAATCATTGAGAGGAAATGCATCCTTGAACAAATTGTTTATAGCATGTTTCTTTTGCAAAAGCTGCAAATTTCTTTTCTGTCACAACCATGCTTATGGTGAAGCATTTACCTGATGGATTGGCAGGTGGGAGATGACAGTATGTGGCGATGCACTATTCAAGGCTTCTGACAGATTAATACAAGCAGCCAAGCACTGGAAAGGATCTTCAGCTTTTAACCACCAGCGCTTTCCATTTACAGGGTTTTTTGCTGAATCAAATATCTCACTTAGATGGTTCTCGACAAATGCTAGACGACCATCATGGGACAACTTTTCAACCCCGCCTGAATACAAGTTTGCTAGATGTATTTTCAACCAACGTAATCCAGACTTCCCTAATGGCCTTCCTTCTTCAAATTCAAGAACTCCTCGACAAAGATCAGAACTTAGATGAGTCAAATGTGGGTGCATCGGATATGCACGACCTCGAAAATCAAGATTGTGAGGATAATAAAATCCCTCTTCATCTTTCAGTTTCCGAGCCACCTGCATAAGCCATGGTTGTGGAATGAAAGGTAAAGCATTGATACACATGTTCTCAGGCAAGACATGCAAAATCAAAATTTATCTAGTTACTTGAGCTTTTAAGTGAATATGAAGTCAAAAAATAATTTATTGTGATAGATATAGAGATTGTCAATAAATACAATCTTGATTATGTTGGCATAAGAACTCGCAAGCATTCATAATTTAATCAACTACTCAATGTTGCAGCATACTGCAATCAGACATCTTGTCAATTTAAAACTGAGAAGGAAGTAGATCTTACAGAAAGCTTAAGTTCAGTGTCACATCTTTGAGAGTGCCTCTCTTGGTTTATCTTCTTTGCCTTCCTCACACTCCATTTCCACTTTTGAATTTCTGTTAGATCATCTGAGGATGGTTTTTCTGGTATAGGAATCTGAAACCCATCGAAGTATGAAATCAAAAACATCTCAAGTTGTTTAAATGGTGAATTGACAACATAAAAAATTAACAGATTGGAGAAATTTTGTCATTGTAATTGACTAGAGGACTATTCGCTTGTGGCAGTATATACAAACACCACGATTCTAACTGCATGATAGATTATTTCACTAAAATTATGTGTTCTATGAGATTCAAGGATCAGATCAAATTAGCATGGGTTTTCACAACAAACAGGAAGTTATCAAAATGGTTGCATAATGCCATACTGTATGTTCTAACATTTCAAATGATCCCATTGCCCATGCAACTAACACAACCAACTATTCACAAGAAATTGTTGCCAAGAAAGTTCAGGTTCTGCTCACATCTTCTCTATCAACCAGGCCCGCAATGTTACCACCACTTGTCCATATCCTCTCCACCACATCCAGCAATCTTCTGTTCACCCTCCATTTAGTATTTCCGAGTGTATCCAGAGCCTGTTTATATGACATCAGACCAAAATCAAGTCATTTTTCAACTTCATGATGGAAAACAATAGCCATGGCTTGATTGAAAAGTAGCAACATGATCAGACTATTACCATTAGACAAGGAATCTAAAGCAGCATACTTCAGACCCAGGCATAAATTTTGGTTAATTGGCAAGATTAAATGTCATCTTTTAGCATAAGAAGCATTTTTATACGAACACTTCCCATACCAAGAAAACAATTGCCACACTTTACAATGACATCAGTCTTAAGAACAAATCATAAGTTAGAAATAAGATTCAACAGTATAGGTTTAATGGTCTTAATATTTGGATGAAGGTGAAGGTGATGTGCATAATTATCGTAAAAATATTAGAATAACCTATACTATCACTTATTGCTTGTGCACATATCAGTCCTAGGACCATTAATTTAAATCAATTAGATTTTATTTTTATTTAATGATACCACATAATCTTTCACTATCCTGTTGATCTGATATATAATTAAACTTTTTGTTCTGTATTTTTGTTATCATCATGAAGCAGGACAGGGGTGTCCACTTGGAGAATGCCTGAAACCTGCCAGCTGCTCCACGATTACTGCACAAGTTCTAGCCAGCCGAGCCAGCCCTTTTCTTTATTTCTATGCAAGAGGAGAAACAGAAGAAGAAGAAGAAGAAGAAGAAGCACTCACCTCAAATACTTTCTGCATTTGTTTCCCAGGAACACTCCTGACTGCAACTTGTTGCTGCCGAGATCCATGAGTGCGCATGACATACGAAGGCAAGAACAAGTGCCCACCCTTATCATACCTGCAAGGATTTCTGATATAAATTGACAATATAACTTCCAAAGAGCTTCAAAATAACAGATAATATTCTGGTTGGCCTTGTGCAGTCCATATTTACATTATTTTTCAAAAGGAAAAACTCAGCTGGGTAAAGCATGCCAGGGTCAGTCAAGATTCTATACTTCCATTTTTTAAGCTATAACTTAAAACAACATCTCTGGACCTTTGCAGCCTCTCATAAAAAGGTAACAATGATTTTTCTAAGAAAGAGCATGTGATATCTACATTATCTATCCTTTGTGTTTCATACATACCCTTTCCATTTTTTGGGAGGCACCAGCATTGGAAAATAAGGAATCAGCATGTGCTTAGCCTGCACTAGGACAGAGATGCCATATATTAGTAGAGCATCCAAAGGCCAAAAGTCACAATTTCACATGCATTTAATAGCTCTAATATTTGCACCCGTTCCCCAAATTCATAGAGGATTACAAGTATGACATTTTCCTAGTGGAGTCAAAATAAAGATCTGAAAACAGTCATACCAGATCCATGCACCAAGTAAACGATGAGTTAACTATCAGAAACCAATTTCCTTATCTTCTGAAGAACCAATAAAAAGCTTGAGATGTCAAATGTACTATGGCAAGATCCTTTGGAAGCATTTGCTGACTTTATGATAAGAAAAACGAGAAGTATGGAAAAGGGTAATTGAAATGCATTAACTTTGTTTAAAATTATTTAGGTGGATTAAATGGGTAGGCAACTTCAGAACAACTTAGTAATGGAAATTAAACTTAAGTGTACTAAAATCCTCAAATTCAGAATGAGAAAGATGTTTTGTTTTGACTCACTGTTCCATCAAGCCCTGTGAGGATGAGGGGATCGCATTCTATAACCCCATACTTCTTCACAATTTTCTGCCTACATGGATAAAAATGAGTCATGAAAAAAAATGGCAACAGGAGTGAAGCATTGGAAGTAAAAGCAAATGACCAACAAAAAAATAAATCCACCATTCACCCTCCCTAAGAAACTTATGGACCAATAATCAACCACAAAGCCATCTCTTGAATGAAGTCTATGGACAAATAATCAAACATAAAGCCATATCTTGAATGTCAATGGTCAAACAGAAACCAAGATGAGGAACCTAAGAATCACATACTAGCCAACGCTCACTTACGCAACCAATTCCCTAAGAAGAACCCAAAAACTGAGATGTCTGAGAATGATCTACTAGATGATTACCTATCTGCATAGGGAGCACATGGAAAAAATGGCTTACAAAAGGCAATAGAAAATAAAGTCTCACCCTGGGTTCTTTGTTAAAGTTTTAAATATGTGCCTAAAGGCAGGTCGAACATCTGGTGGAATATCCTCTGACTGGTTAACAGGAGGTTGTACATAAGCTGTTTCAGTTAATAATTCTATTAGACGACTTCCGAGCTGCAAAATTATACTGTGCATTAGAAAGTAGAAGGGGGGGAACAAAAGACAGAAAGAACAATGGGGAAACCCAAAAAGAAAAAACTTTAATAAAAAATATAATCAAAACTTAAATAGATGAAGGGGCACAGCTAGCCATTTCAGAAAGAAATGGCGAGGGCTACAAACCTTAGCTTGTGTACCTCGACTCCAAGGTTTAGTTTCATCCTGTTTCACCAGATTTTGCACCTCCATGAGCCTTTTCCTTCTAATCAAACTATTTACACGTTTCCTGAGCACCTCCTTCTCCTTGTCCATGGTCTCTTGAACTTCATGCATTGTCTTCTTCCTTTGGTAATTCTTGGTCTTCTCCAAGAAATTATGAATTCTAACCTGAGAAGAAAGAGAACTGGTAGCTCAATGGTAGAATTAAGTTATCAAGTTTGATGTTTTGCATAGATTTTGCAGGATAATTTTTCATCTCATTATGGGTAGCTCAAATTAAGCCTGTTCTCAAGTCATATACGGGAGTTAGGGCCATAATCAACAAGTTGAGTTTCATACTTTTCAAGTTTGGTTTATCTACATTAAATCAAGCTAAAGCCTAACACGAACTTAGCATCAAGTTCAAGAACAATATTCAAGTTTTATTTGTACTCTTAATTAACTTTGAATATGTCTATAGACATGCACTAAAGTGTATACAAATTATATCTCCTGTTTGCAGTATTATTCTTTCATCTATATACTAAATAACAGTAGCCTTTTGAATGTTAAAAGTCATTTAACTACTTTGGTGTTTCCTACACATATTCAAAAATACTGAGATACATTATTCAAACAGAATTTCCAAATAGTACCTCGACAAAAGCACCACATTCCTGCAACCAACAATACACTATATGCATACCAACTACTCAGATTTAGCTAATTAATCATATACTCTCCAGCCTAAAATCGAGAACCACACAAATAATAATGTCAATTGCATCCCAATACTAAGTCAGAACTTAGAAACAAAAACAGCAACTGTTAACACTCACCTCCTGCTCTATAGCCATGCCAATCTGCACTGCAGCCTGGACAACCCGGACGCACCCATCTTCATGCCCCACCATCAACAACCCCATCATCTTATGCATAACAATGACTGCCATTTTATCAGCAGGTAACAATTCAATATTGGGAGAAAATGCCGACTTCTGCTTCTTGGATTTCTCCATTTTCTGCTCCTTCTCTATAGCCTCTTTCAATGGTTCAAACCACCCCAAGAGCAAACCTTTCACATAAGGCAAGTTAGGTGCCAGCTTTCTCTCACACATTTCCCTCACCAACCCCCTATACTCATCAGCCATTCTCTCCCACGCTTCAGTCTCTTCCCTAATTTGCCGCCTCCTCAACAAATTATACTTCCTCTTCTCAATATCCTTGAACTCTACCTTCACCTTTTTATTGGCTATTTTATACATACCCTTCCAAAAATGAGCAGAAATCCAAGGTGGGTCTTGAATGAAAACCCTTTTCGAAGACTCTCCACGCATAATTTGGTCAAATTTGATCAAAGTTTCAAGCTTTTGGTGACTACAAATGGTGGGGATTTCAAAGTCTTCAAGGAGACGGTCATGAGAAGAATCATGCAAAGGGTGAAATGGAAGTGGTGGGTTTAGAAGAGGGAATTTGGGACTGAGAGGGAAAGAAGAGGAATAGATGGAAGAAGGATTGGAAAGAGAATGAGAAGTTGGGTTAGAGAGGAAATGGAGGTTTTTGTAGGGTTTATGAAACTTAGGATGTTTTGATGTTGTCCATGTTGGGTGTTGAATAGAGAAAGTGGTCGTGGAAGCCATTTTTGTTGTGGAGATAAGGGTAGGGGTGGAAGAGAAGACAGGACAAGACAGGAGAAAAGAGGAGGAGAGAGCTGAACTAGGAAGGAAATCAATCAAACAAACCTCTCTAAAACCTTACTAGCTACCAGCCAAATCCACAGGAGGATATTTTTTTAGTGATGAAACACAGAGGCCTCCAAAAATCCAAATTTTGTGTTTGGAAACTTCAGATTAAACCCTACCACGCTATTAAATTATTAATACAGTCCAAAACAAATTATTTTATCTCTGAAGTCCTTCGAAGTCTTAAGACATTTCTCAACAAGTCTTTTGGAGCTTTTTGTTACTGTTTCCTGTAGACTTTCCTAAGAACACACACCAATTTTTTGCAAGAAAATATATAAAAACATTAATAAAAAGATATAATTAAGAAATTTCTAAAACATAAGGATTCTAGTTGACCAGAATAAATTGAAAATTGGGGTGATAGATTTGGTAAAATCTGAGATTTTACTTTTTTATTTTTT
>Ga0325401_1002438_pt1 | contig 16547 bp, 6 predicted proteins | sample PopdelMetagenome_FD_205666 | JGI IMG/M metagenome (GOLD analysis project Ga0325401, IMG submission 205666) | Populus deltoides microbial communities from Bellville, Georgia, United States - Xylem-PdKOR-R2 | ecosystem: Host-associated > Plants > Phyllosphere > Stem > Wood/Secondary xylem | place...
CATTGTTATTGCTTGTTACTATCTTTTATATTTATGTGTACATGTTAATTTCTATTTTCAGGTCCATCAGGGTCGCGTCAAGGGTAATACTAGTTTAGTTATCTTTTGCTTTTGACCATGTAAATTAATTGTAAATTAAAAGACTTATCTCCTAAAACTTGAGATGTAATATTAATCCGTAAATTTGAATGTATGTCTTTAATCTAATGGATGAAACTCTTAGTACCTTTTTGACCATCCATGTTTATAGTTGAAATTGAATCTTTTATTTGAACTACATTATATGATGTTATTGAATAAGATGTGTTGTGTTGATGAGAATGAGTTGGGTTGAGACCCAGGATGAGTGGGTCGTGATTTTGAGTTATGAGATGTGAGATATTAGAAGTGTAAACAGGGTATATGTCGATAACTTGGAACCTACCAGTATAGGAGAGACTCTGTCGAAATTTTAGTAGAAATTTTGGTGGAGCCTGTATATCAAAAAAAAATTACCAGAAAATTTTCAATATATTGTGAAAAAGAATGTAGAAAAATCGGGGTTGTTACAGTTTGAATGATTACAAGAAAAATATCTTTAAACACAACCTTTTGTGTCTGTACAACCTTACCTAATGAGATAGCGAACCATGTTATGTCTCCTAATGCAATAACTTGTCAGTATATCTGACGATCTTTAAACTTTTGTTATCCTAACTAGAACTTCTAGTTGCTAACAGTTCACACAAGAACTCTTCTTAGAAGTCTATAGGCTCTCCAACTCTTCAGAGACCAATTCTCCTCGAGAATTTCCTACATCCTTCTCGTGTGTCAAGAGCATGTGTTGAGAAACTCTGTGTAAATTGTCAATACATCTGACGATTTTTAAACTATTGTTATCCTAACTAGAACTTCTAGTTGCTAACAATTCACACAAGAACTCCTCTTAGAAATTTATAAGCTCTCCAACTTTCCAGAGACCAATTCTCCTCGAGAATTACCTACATCCTTCTTGTGTGTCAAGAGTATGTGTTGAGAAACTCTGCGTAAACTCCTTAGCTGGTTGACACACTTGCTTCAATGTAATTGATGCTTTTATGTTATGAAACTCTAATATGAAGCACACAACCCATTCATTTCTTCAAACTTAACTTTTCTTATATACATGTCTTATGTGATAAAGATAAGGATAATCTTTAAGTTTTCTAGTATGTAACGTTGGTAACAAATTGCTAATGTGTTTTACAAAAACATTGATAAAGTTATCTTCATATAATTTTTTCTACTCTATGTGAAATTATCTCTTAAATAATCTAAACTAATCAAATATTACAGAGAAGATAATATTAACTAATCTTGATAAACTTTTATCTTAGCTAAATTATTTTTTTACTAATCATAAATTATTTTTCACTAATTTAAACCAACAAAATGACAATTACATGAATAAATTGTCATATGTTGGAAAAAGGGATTAGATTACATGTTAGGGATTATATTAACGTGTTAGCATCTTGCCTAATTAGAGATAGAATTGAATATACATATTAGTATTTTTGTATTGTGGTTTAAAAATATAAATATTTTCCTTACATGGAATTAAGTGTTTTTAATTTTATCATGTAAAATTTATACATTTTTAAAAAAAATTAATACAATATATAGTTAAACATCTATAAATTAATATCATTGGCACCATGAAATTTATTAATTAATCAAGATATTATTAATTAAAAAAATTTATGCATTAATCAATAAAAAAATTTATCAAGGTATTTTTTTTTCAAAAACAATGAACTTAATACATGCATCATGTATTCTTATTATACAAATATTAATTAATCATCAAATTATGAATTATTATTATTCTGTGTGTTTATTTAAATAAAACAAGTTTATGAATGTAATCAATTTTATTAAATAAAAGTCATGCATGTATCTATTTTTGCAACAAACTAAAATTACATTGAATGCACACTTAATTAACATACTTATTGAATATTAAGTCAACCAAAAAATCTATGAAAAGAATATACAATAAAATTCAACATGGAAAATTCAAAGTGAGACACTGAACACTGAGATAGCATTAAACTTTTTATCTTCCTGAAACCACAAAGTGCTCTTTCCATATAACTAACATTAAACTTCCTTAACCATCTAGTAGGTGGTTCAGTAGTAACAGTTTGAGATCAAGGGGTTTACTCTTCATGTGGTCTTAGGTTCGAGTCATGTGGTTGTTAATATTGATGGCCATTAAAGGCTTACCTGGTCGTTTAATTCAGGACCCATGGCGATTAGTCGAGGTGCGTGCAAGCTGGCCTGAACACTCCACGTGAATAAAAAAAAACTCGGACACCCCACGTGAATAATAATAAAAAAAGACATTAAACTTCCCTAGAATTACAAAATGCCATTTCTACATTGAGACACTGAACAGTGAAATAGCTTTTTGTTTTGGCTGTTTTGTTGATGATAAACTGGTCCCTTCATTGTTTTTTGTTAGTAAAATGTTGAGCTGTCAGCAGTATTTCCTTAGATTGTTCCACTAACTTGACGGTAAAATGTGATTAAAGAATCAATTAATTATTTAAAAAACTTGAGGGATTAATTTGTTTGTTTCACAAAATACAGAAACTGGTTAAATAAAATTTTACTCAAATTTTTATCATCATATGCGTTAGTGTTTACTTGTAAATATTTGGAAGGAACTAGTTTATGTTTTGCGCAACACAAAAAAATCATCTAGGCTTAAGAAACTAGCTAGATATAGTGGATTAATTTTAAATTCTTCTTATTTGACTCTTTATTTATATCAAATTTAAAATTAATCAATATAAAAGTTATTCTAACATGATCTAGTCAACGTGATGGGTCCAAACTAAAATTTCAAGATGATATTTTTTTTTAACATTGATATGATGACATATTAAGTTGACTTTGGTTTTGTGGCTTAACTCTTCAAACTCACAACCCGAATAATGGACTCCACTTGGTTTAACAACTTTAATTTTTGTTTTTTAATTATTTTTTACTTAATGATATGATAACAAAAATAGATGCTCGTAAAATTGAGCATCAATCAAATATCAGGACATTTGTTTGAGTGGAATAATATCATAAAAATCAAACTGAAACAAGACTAATTCAAAATCAACCAAATGTTAAAAGATGAAATAAAAAAAAGCTAAAAAGGATTCAATTGAAAGAAAGAAAAAAATGGAAGGTAGAGTTTAAAAACGAAGGAACAATATGACATTGTTATTAAATCTAATCCCGTTGACAACCTTAAAACCTCTCGACTTAACTTCTTACCTAGCATATGTTTAAAATTAATTTGCAAGGGAGTTGTCCGTACAAGACCTAGTTGGTTTGACGTGTGCAAATTAAGGCAACTCAAATGACCAATAAAAACATGGTTTGAATTTTAAAAAAGAAAATCAAGATGACATCTTTTTTTTTTAACATTGAGATGATGATATACTAGATCAACTCGAGCTTCGCGATTTAACTCGTTAAATACACAACCTAGATCATGAACTCCAGTGGGATTAAAAACTATTTTTTATATAATAATATGATAACTAAAATAGACATTTACAAAATTAAACATTAAACAAATTTAAAGACATTTGTTTGAGACTGTGATAACCACATATAAAGGAAATAAAAACAAATTAAGATGACCAATTCAAAATCAACAAAATATTAAAGTGAAATTGAAAGGAAAAAAAAACAAAAATCATTCAATCATAAAAAGAAGAAAAATTAGAAGATAGAATTTTTTTTTTTTTGAAAAAGGAGAGGATATGAATAGTGAAGTAGGAGGGAAAACCCTAACTTTTTTAGTATAATAAATAATTTTTTAATTAAATTAAAATCTTTATCTCATATAATTAGACCCAAAAAAGTTAAATAAAAAAGGGAAGAAAATGTCTTAAGACCAATTTGTACAAAACTGAAAGGAAACAAAATGAAAAAAACACCAAATCAAGAAGCCAAAAAAAAATATAAGGACCACTTTAAAAAAACCAAAAAATATATATATAAAGAGAAGCATAACTTTTTAGTATAATAGTTTCTTTCTAATTAAATTGAAAACTTTATGTCATATAATGAGGCCAAAAAAAGAATTAAAAAAAATAAGGACTAATTTGTAAAAAAAACAAGAAAAAGAAAACCAAATAAAAAAGAAAGAAATTTTTTTCAAAAATAAAGTGTTTCAGTATTCATATAAAAATAAAATACCATTATAGTATCCAACTAGACAAGTGGTCCACACTACCGCTATCCTAATTTTTTTAACACAAAAAAGGTTTCAGCATTATCAAATGTAAAAAAAAAATATTTTAAAAACAATTATATGCATGCAAGAGAAGAGAGATTTGGTTTGAGAATGCATTCCAAAAATCTAAACATGAACTAAAACAAAGTGTAATTATATATAAAAAAAACTTTAAAAGAGATCAATGATTCAAGTCGTTCAAGATATATTTATCTTTTGCCCTTCTCTATACAAAAGAATTGACTTGCTAACGAGGTAAAGTTATCTTTTTCAAGTGATCTAAAGGTTATTTGTAAATTGATTGGGGATAATTTAATAGGTTTACTTCTTTTTCAAGATATACTTTTTAGTCTTTTCCATGTTTTTGTGTATTGTAAAATGACAAAGTTAACCTTAGAATAAAAAAAATCTATAGCTGGCTTGGGATAACGTTTTCATCCTTGCAATATAGCTTCTTCTTTTTGTAATATTTAGATGCTCTTAGGGGCTACTTAGTAATTTAAAGTATAGAAATATTAATAAATTAATAAAAAAGCTGACATGTGCATAACACGTGTCAACATGCGATACTCCACCATGTTATTCAGGAGGCGTGTGATAGTCCAACATGTAATGTGAAGGTATAGATAGTGTGGCGTGTGTTGTCATATTCGCGGTGGTTTTGGCGGCAACAAAGTTTTTGTCTCCTTCTTATTTTCTCTCTCTCTCTTGGGCTTTATAATATCTATGTTGAGCCTTTAAAAATTTAATTATATCATTTGGATTATATTTATATAATGCAATTTTTTTCCATGTTTTTTTTTTTCATATCAACACAATAACAAAGGAAAATACCGTGCAACATAAAATTTATTTCCCCGTAGAATCAATGCAATAAGTACACAGATAACAGACGACAAGGAATTTAACATAGTCATGGAATTTAACAGAAGATATACACACTTTACTTTTTCCTATTAAAATTAAACTATTTTTTTAATCTATGTCAACATATAATCACTTTGTTCTTGACAGATTATCTATTCCATTTATAACCGGATCATCATACATGTACATAGAATAAATAAATTGTTTTAAATAATTCATAAAATTATCGTTCCTTTTAACTATAATGATCAAGTTTCCACATAATATAAAACACGCATATAAATCAATCATCAAAATAAAAATTAAATTGAGATAATAATTAATTCTTTAGTTTTAAAACAATTTATTATCTACTCTTAGCACAACCAAGAATAAATATCACACCAGAATTTATATGATATTTTCTATAACAATTTTGATAAAAAAATATAATAGAAAAGAGTTTATAAAAACAAAAACAATGTCTCAGATAGAATAATTTTTTCATTAATGAGTTGGCCCGCCACAGACTAAGAGGACAGCTTCAAAGAAGCCATCCCAGCCGATGCAGGTGATTTCCCGTCGGCTGACATCTCCTCGCACGCCTAGCACCCTGCCTCAATCTGAACATGCACCAGACAAAGTTGATGAAAAGACGCTAGAGAGCCTCAGCAGCCGAGATGAAAGCTTGGGAACACCCACCGTGCAAGAAGAAACGTGAAAAACAGAGAGGGAGAGCGGTAAAGACTGTGAAGCCACAGGATTCACACATAGTGTCTAAGAAAGAATGTCTTAGGATCCGTTTGTTTATTGAAAAGTAAATTTTTTAAAAATTAAATTTTAAGAAAATAAATTATTTTCTGATATTTAATAGTATAATAGAAAATAAATTGGAAAACACTTTCCAGTGTTTGGTTATGTCATAGAAAATGAGCTGGAAAATAACTTATTAATGTTTTATTTTTCTCAAGTTTATTAAAATAATGAGGAACAAATCTTACAAATTAAAAAGTTGAATAAGAATGAAATTGAAAAAAAAATAATTTCATAAATTATCTCAAATAAAATAAATAATAATCAAAATAATAGAGATCAAATCTAAAAAATAAAAAAAATAAAAGATGAAGAAATTAAAATAATAATAATTAATATTTCATAAATTATTTCAAATAAAATAAGTAACAATCAAAAGAATAAGGATCAAATTTGATAGATAAAAAATTTCGATAAAAAAATGATAAGGGAAAAACAAATAATAATTATAAAAATAAGGACCAAAGTTAATATAAAAATTAAATTTTAAGAGATGAAATTGAAAAATAAATATTCAAAACAAAATTATATAGCAATCAAAAGTTTGAGGACCAAATTTGATATAATCAGCAAATAATATGACATTTCTAAATTTTTCACAACTTTCAAAAAGTGTTTTCTGCCCAAATTTTTCAGGAAAACACTTTTCTGGAAACCAATTCAAATTTTTCTTTGACTGGAAAGTGTTTTCCGTTGACCAACTTTTTTAATAGCAAATAAACACATGAAAGTTTAGAAAATAGTTTTTCGAAAACAATCATGGTCTTAATACATTTCATTTATATATATATATAATTTTTTTAATTTTAGTTTTAGTTTGTTGGTTATGAACAGTAAAGCAGCGCAAGAATACATTTCTTTTAGTTTGTTAGCATATCACTAATTTCAGTCTTAAAAAATTCACTAATTTCAGTCTTAAAAAATTTTAGATTCACCAAATACTTATACAATCATTTTAAAACTTAAAGAATTAAATTTTAAAGTTTATAGAATTATTAAGTATACGCAAGCTAACAATATTCATATTAAAAAAAAAAAGTCATCTGTCAAGCTCTCTTTCCCTCCTTCGCTCTAGGAAACCGCCGCCTCCGCCGCCACCTCAACCAAGAAGGCTTCAAATCTCCACCAGGTGCTTCCTTTTCTATCATGTTTTTTATTTTTAAAATTTATGTCTTTGTTTTCATTTATTTAACTGAAATTATTATCCAGAGAGATAAATTCGATTTTAATAAGTAAATTAAAAAGATATATAATCGGATCGATGAATTCGTTGCTCGTGAACGCAACTCGAAAAAAGGCGCAATCAGCCGATTCTACTGTGGGTGGAGCATTTAGTCTGGTCAGGGTTATTGTGTTGTCTGTTCAAAGAAAGATGTGCCTATAAATTTGTTAAGTTGATTCTTATCAGTCTGCTCTTTAGAGTTGATGATAACATGAAATATTCATTGTTAATGCTCGTTGTTTTCTTCGTCTTTTTCCAAGACTAAAACATCCTAGACAATCTCTTTGGGATGGTTTAGTGTTTCTAGCCTCTTCATCATCTATTTGTGCTGTGGTATTTAGTCTGCTGATATTCATTGGGGATTGAAAAGCCTCGTTTTATGACTTTGTTTTGTCTTTTTCTTTTTTTCTTTTTTCTTTTTTCTTTTGGGGATGTGGTATTTTCCTCTTTCTTTTTACACTATTTGCTCCCTACAATATTTATTCTTTCAGAGAAGTAAATATATGCATAAATAACAAGAACAGGAGGTGAAGGGGAGTGGGTTTGACAGTAAGTATTTGCTTAGAAGGGAATGCTTCTTTAGTTTAGAAGCACCATGAAGATTCTTTGCTTTGAATGGCCGAATACCCAGGATCCTAGCATCTTGGCCTGAATGGTTGTGTATATTTTTTATGCATCCATATTTGGTTGAACTGTTTAATAAAGTACATGATATTAGACGGAAGTTCTTTTTAAATCTATTCAAGTCCGAATAAACTGATATTCCATTTTTCATGTTCTTGATGTGCTTTTGCTCTTCTTGTCGTTCCTGACTTTCTTTTTAGGGTCTATTCTAACATGCAATATGATTTTTTTTTCTTTCTTTTTGGTTGGCCCACTGTCCCAGGCGGAGAACCTGTCATGGACACGGGTGATTGGAGAATTCAATTGTGGCCTGACTCACGGAAAAGAATAGAAGACAAAATGTATGTGCAAGTGCTGCAAAATAGTAAATTTTTTATTTACATGAAAGAAAAGGAGAATGACAAAGGGTTAATTAAAATCAGCAGGATTGCCATGAGGCAACCTCAAGTATCACACACCTCTTTTTTTTTTTTTCCATCTTTTCATGTGTTTCTCACGAGAAGCAAACTTGAGGGAACATAATGTGCTGGGAAGTAATTTTTGTTGGAATTTCTTGTGTCATCTCTTCTTTTGATGATGACCTCTTGGATGGCTGCATGAAGCTTGTTCTGCTTTTAATTTCAAGGTTAATCTATTGCTATGAGCATACGTGTTTCAATTTAAAACTCGAGTTGCAACTGAACTTAAATGAATGGTGTTGGATTTGGGCCTTCTATTTGTTTTAACTTCTACAGGGTTGAAATGATAGTGATCTTAAAGTTGAAAAGCAGCAGACAAAAATCAATTAGCCACAATGGTGCATGGTTTCCTAGATTCTCAGCATAAAGTTGAATGTTTTGTTGACCTCTCTACATCCAAAATCAGATAGACAGCTACTGCTGGCTCTTGCATTGGTCAATGAATACTCTAGAGTATATATTGTAGTGTGAGATAAGGTTAAGTCGTCGCATTTTCATATATTGAAAGGATTTCTCTTCTTTTCTTTGTCAATTACAGCACATGCATAGAAGTTACTAAGAGTAAATGCTATTGTAATGTTTTCACAGAGACTCCTCTGCTTTGCAACTAAGTCACTAATATATGAAGCTCGTAGCTAGAATTTTTAGACAGAAGGGTGGCCAAGTAAACTCCTATAATCTGTATCTCTGGAATAATACAGGGAAAGGATGTCTATGTATTTTGATGTCTTATAATACCCAACTCTAGCTTATCTCATTATTTGTGTTTTACTTTTTGCTAATGATTCCACACATGTCTGATATTGGTGTGGTTTATGAATTCAGGGTTCTTGCTCGCTGCTGCTAACTTCTCTATACTTGCCTGGTCATTAAAAATGAAACGTAATGATTTGCATGTGCAGAATGGAGACATTAAAGAGGCATCTTTTGTTTTCTGGTCAGGAGGGATTACAAGAACTTAAGAAATTTGCCATACGTTTTGAGGAAAAGATTCATACTACCGCCACCAATCAGGTATTTGCCTAATGCGAGGTTCAATAATTATGATATTCTCTTGACATGAATATACACATGCATTTATGCATGTACAAATGTGTGTGTAGTGTGCTTACACTTCCTCACCGTTCATTCTGTATGCAAGGCTGATTGGGAGTTCGCATCTTTTTTGTTAATTCTCTTGACAAGTGTTTTATTTAGAGTGACCAAGTTCAAGTACAAGGGAAGTGTGCAAAAAGAAAATAGCAATTCAATACATAAATAATTAATAAAAAGAGAGGAAACAGAAGTATATCCTCACAAAAGATGAAATGATAGAGCATATATCCATTTTCCTCCTCTTGTAACATGGATTGCTCTGAGGTCTAATGTTTTGTTATTAATATCTGATTTCAGTATGATTATCTGCGTAAAATATCTCTGGAGATGCTTTCAATGGAGATCAGGTCTCAAAACACCATGCCCACTGCCCCCATGGATCCAGCAGGTTATAATGCAGCCGAACATTAAATTTCTAAACATCTTACCTTTTGTTTTTCTTCTCGCATTGTTATCAAACTGTTTTACATTTTATTGCTGCATATTGCTATGTATATTGCCTTGCTGGAAAAATCTCATGATCACCTCCACGATGCTAATTCTGTAATGCATGTGAAGTTTTTCATCCTTAACTTGTTAAGGAACAAGGACTGTGATGCATGGCTATTTTATATTTTATGATTGAGATGGTAGATTTTAAAGATTTTCCTGTTTAGGAGGTAAGACGTCACTTTCTTGCTTTTCTTCCGAGAGAAAGTATTTGATCCTTTTTTCATATATAATAATGCTACCGAGCATTGAATTTCTAAACATCTTACCTTTTGTTTTGTTTGTCGCATTGTTATCAAACTCTTTTGCATTTTATGGCAGCATATTGCTATGTGTATGGCATGCTTTAATCAAAAAGTTGAGTAATTGATGAATGTTAGGCAAGAATATTACAGATTGTTTTTATTTTCTGCCTCCTCCTTTTCTTTCCCCCACCCTGAAATTGTCATATCATTTTTGTTTTCAGCCGCCTCTTCTTCCCCCAACCCTGAAAATTGTCGGAGGACAATTTTATGCTTTGAATCAAATCCATCCTAATTCTTTTGCTCATAACTTTATGTGTGAACTGCCGATGTTTCATTTGTCTTCCTTGTTCAGTGCCTTCTTTTTTTCTGTGACATAGTTTTCTCTTTTGCCTTTTATCTTGAACAGCATCCCATAGTATGCCCCCTGAAGTTCAGAATCAAGGGCTGTTTCTCCCTATCCTATTGTCCACTGATCAGTCTCAAGCACGTCAGCAGTTGGTATCACATAACATGCAGAATTGCATGGCATCTAATGGAGTTCAAAGTTATGCTGGTTTACAAGCGTCACTGCCTCCTGTCTCTGGTGTAACCCAGACTATCTCCAACACTGTTGTCCAGAATCCTAACATGCAGAGTATCCCTGGTGTTTCACAGAACTCAGTGGGGAATTCAATGGGACAAGGGATTCCCTCCACTATGTTTGCCAATTCTCAGAGACAAATGCCAGGTAATGCTCTTTTTGGTAGCTTTATGTGCCACTGCTTCCCCTTATGGCATCAGAAATGCCACTGCTATTGGAACTATTGCAATCACACATGCATTTGTAACCACATGATGCCCTACAGTGCGGTGCACCAACTGTTCACCTCTCATAATGGTTCAAGTCAGCAATGCTCTTTTAGGTAGCTTTATGTGCCACTGCTGCCACTTGTGGCATTAGTAATGCCACTGCTATTGAAACCATTGCAACACACACTCATTTGTTGCCACATCATACCCTCCAGTGCATTGCACCAGCTGTTCACCCTCTCATTCTGCATTTATCTGATTCCTATATAGATGAAGTTCCTAATACAAAAAGGACTTGTATTCCTATATAGGAAAATACTAATAGTCCTATGTAGAATAGGAAAAACCTAATGAAGCTCGTTATACTTTGGGTAAATGGAAAATAAAACTGAGACTTGCAATATTTCATAATTTCAGCAAGTGTTAAAGTTACAGAAATACCCTTGTATATGGAAAACACACAAAAATTCAAGAATTCTAATATTTTGTTGTCCACATTGAAATTTTTGTAGCATCCCTAGATTCTACAGCACAGACTGGACATGCAAAAGGCATTGATTGGCAAGAGGAGTTCTATCAGAAGGTAATTTCTGTGATTTACTATTAGATGGAGTTCATGTATGCCATAGTCTTGCAAGATTTCAATGGAAAAAGGTCTCAAGAAAATAAGTGGGACTTATTCCATTGAATCGTGACCATATCCAGTATTGTTGACTTTTATAGAAAATGAGGTTGAAATTCTGAATGTCTCAAGTCATAGCTGCATGTTTGATAAGGACAATTTTTTTTTGTGCTTAGGAGACCAATATTTACTGAGCAATTCTATAATAAAAAGTTGGTGACTGATGTTTTAAAAACTGGATTTAAGGAATGGCTTAGAGTGCATGGAGATCATGTTAAAAGTGAAGCTGTAGAGAAGGCAATCACTCAAATTATGATGGGTGAAGAAGCAGAGGAAATTAGTAGCAGAGCAAAGAAACGGCCAGGAAGGCTGTTGAAGAAGGTGGATCTTCTTGCTCCGATTTCAATGCTTTGATTGAATAACTGAGGTGGGGTCGCCCTTGAAACAAAGGCATAGAATATTTTGTTTATACTTTAGTAGTGGTTTTGGCAATTTATTTTCAGACAAGTCTTGAGAGTTGAAAGAGTAATCACACTCGAGTCAATGACCAATCCAAATCAGTTTCCTTCCTAATGATTCAGGAATGAGAAGTCCAGCTTATATATTTAGCCGAAATAACTAATCAAATAGAAAGGCTGACCTTAGAGACAGTACACTACAAATTACCAATAGCTAGACAAAACAATCATCACAAACGAGGAACGGCCGTCTCCCCAGTAACAAATTCACCTTCTGAAGTTGGAGAACTTGCGAAAACTAGCCACCACAAAATAGTAGCAAGTATCTATGCAGTCTTCGATGAAGTACAACCACCTGTGTCGCCAATATGGATTGATGTAGAGAACTGCTGCAATCGTCATCACCACAACTATATAACATACACCGAAACTGATGTAGAAAAACTCCATATCTATGAAACCATCATCTCCTTGTTCATCATTAGGCACTGGCTGTGACAACACTGCCTCCTCACCACAATTGTTTGGCAATGGAGGTCCACACAAGAAAGGATTTCCTTCGTAACAGCTTTCATCGAAGGTCCAAAACTGATATTTTCTCTCGGGTGTCTTGCCTGACAAGTTATTGTGCGCCACACTAAAAACTTCCAGCGTGGTCATGTCAGTAAGTTGTGGAGGGATGACACCATTCAAGCTGTTGTAAGAAAGATCCAAACTCTCAATATGCTTTAGGTTTGAGAATGTTGCAGGGATAGATCCAGTGAGATTGTTGTGTGATAAGTTTAATGATAGTATCTTACTTAAGTTTCCAAATTCTGGTGGGATTGCTCCTATGAAGTTGTTATTGGAGAGATCAATACCAGACATGTAGCTGAGAACTTTCCCCTTGTACCCATAATACATATTTTTAGTTGTAAATTCTGTCACTTCTTCTGTAAAGTTAAGCGAAAAACCCTTTTCCAAGCTGTTTATACTATCCACTAGTATGGGACCTATTGTTTCATAATAAGCTTCTTCTATGGATTTTGATAGAAACTCATATCCGAAATCCACTATTGCTTTATGGTAACTTTCCTTGAAAGTAAGATTGCCCAAACAGGAGGGTAGTGGACCAGAGAGCTGGTTTTGTGAAACATCCAAAATGCTTAAGTGTTCTAACAAGCATAACTGAACAGGGAGCTCACCATCAAAGATATTATCCCTAAGAAGAAGAACACTCAATGATGAAAGATTGCCAATCCAATTTGGAATGGAGCTGGTGAAGGTGTTATCTCGAAGATCCATCGTAACCAGGAAAGAGCTGTTATAAAATCCATTTGTTAATGGACCGCTCAATCTATTTTTGGATAGATGCACATGGGTTATTTGTGGTGGACTAAAACAAGATGGTATATATCCAGACAAGTTGTTCTCAGAAAGGTCCAAATATTCAAGCTGGTCAAACTTACAAAAGTCTCTTGGGATCGGACCCTTAAAATGGTTTCTGGACAAATCAATTACTCCAAGGTTCGAAAAATTAACGAAGCTCCTTGGAAGCATGCCTGAAAATTGATTGTTACTCAAATCTAATACATTCCATACTTTCCACCTATATAATGGAAAATCTGATATCTGACCCCAAAAGTTGTTACCACTTAGGTAAAGAAAATTCAGGCGAGAAGAATTGAACACCGAGGTCGATATTTGCCCACCCAAATTGTTGTTTGACAGCTTGAGAACCCATATTGTTGTTAGTTGTTCTAGTTGTACTGTAGACAATTGATTGTTGGATAAATCTAAAAATGAAAGAGAGCTAATATTTCCTAAACAAGAAGGAATACAACCTGTGAATCCATTCTTAGCCATCCTTAAGGTCCATAGATTTTGAAAGATTAAACAAATATCTTTTGAAATTTGACCGTTCATGTTGTTGTTGGAAATATCTAATTCGGTCAAATTCGAATATGGGTGATCTTGCAACTGTAAAGTACCAACAAAGGAGTTGTGGCTCAGATATAGTTGGTCCAATCGTGTATTGTTCTTAAGCAACCACGAAGGAAACATTCCGGTGATGTTGTTGTGGGAGAGATCAAGGGTTATTAAGTCGTATTGGTAATAGAGGAAGTCAGGAATATCTACATTGAGTGCTTCTGATGTTGGCCTACTTGACAAGCGGAAAAAGACTAGTTGGAACTTTGGAATCAAATTATCAAAGGCAGCAGGTTCTGTTACTAGTCTGTTGTTCTCACTAGAGAAGAACTTGAGGCTTGAGTGGTTCAAAAAAGGCTTTATTGAAATGGGAACTTCAAAGAGGTTATTTGATAGTGAGAGGAATTCAAGGGATATGAGGTTGGTAAGAGGACCGGAGGCAATATTTCCAGTAAACTGGTTTTCAGAAACATCTAATAGTTGTAAAGATGACAAGTTCCCCAAACAATCTGGGAGTGAACCTCCTAAATTATTTCTAGAGAGATCTAACTGCTTCAGATTCTTCAATTCACACCAACCTGTACAATTTATCTTGAAACAGTCAAAATAGTGTTGGAAGAATCTTTTGTTGATGATGTAATTATAGGCGGATAGAGAGTTGTTAATTTACCTTGAGCAGGTAGGGTGCCATGGAGGTCACATTCACCAACAGACAAAACTTTAAGAGCAGGCAATGCTCCAATGTTCTGGAGAAAGTTTATTGGGAGAGAAGTATTATCTAGATGCAATTCTTCAAGGGTGGTTGAATTGAAGAAAGTCCCTGTGAAAAAGAAAGAAGAAGAGATATGATGAAAATAGTGGTGGTACAGAATAGCCATAATCCATTCAATATTATTAATTAAGATTTTAAGAAACTAAACTATGATTAACCTTGACTTAAATTAGTATCCTTGAGAGAAAGGGTCTTCAGGGATGGCAATGAACGCAATGACTGCAGGAAGTCCAGCTTCCTTGAACCTATGATGTGTAGAATTGAAAACAGGCAATCAAGTAAGTAGTGAAATTAAGTGTTATCTTGATCGAGTTCTTAAAGCTATGATAAAGAACTGATACTTTTGTAGTGAGATGATTTTTTGATAGAAACAACAAATTGCTCAAATAATAGAAGATGCCAAGAGATATTCACAACTTTACCATTGACAGCCGTCGATCCTAGCAACATATTGCCGGATAAATTTAAAGACTTGAGGGATGAAAGTCCACTCATATGTGAGAAAATGCTGTCGTTGAATATATTATTATAGCTAAGGTCCAGGTTCTCGAGTTTCCCCAAATGTGATGATATGATCTCAAAACCTACAAGGAGTTGTTTCTAAGAGTAAGTCATAATTATGAGCTCACGATATGCATAATAAATAGAAACTAAAGATAATTAGAATTGATGAGATGTTGTTCAATTGATATATGATTCTCAAATTATACATAAAAAGAATGATATATGAACGCATATTTAATTATATAATAGATTAAGAAATAATTTATGGATAAGATCAAGAAACAATTTATGGATAAGATCAAAGCTCCATAGATATTAATCTTCATAGATGAAATTAAAGCGCAATCAAACATGATGAAATGCTATCGTTGATTTTTAAATATATATAAAGTCCTCAATTTTCTTGATAAACAGAATGCAACTTACTATTGATAGATCCTGTCAGCTGATTGTTTGACAGATCCAAAGACTTGAGGGATGAAAATCCAGTTAGAGATGGAAAAATGCTATCGTTGCATTGATTCCCAGTTAGAAGAAGGTTCTCCAGCTTTTTCAACCTTGATGACAAGACTTTGAAACCTGCATGATGTTCCTCAAAAGCATAGAAATGATACATGAACGCATATTTAATTATAAAATAGGTTGTGCACGCTTCAAAGATTAAGATACAATTTTTAAATATCATTCTAATTTTGATCATTGGAAAAAAAAAACAATTTACGGATATATATAACGTGGCTAAAGATGGAAGCTAAGTTATGGATAAACTTACAAAACAAGATAAAGAAACTTATAATTAAGATCTCATCGGTAATTAAAACAAGAATAATAATCGATCCTAGATAGCAACATATTGTCCAAATATTTCATCATAAAATTAATATAATAATTTGATTTAAATCATAAGTAATGATAGCAAACGAATCATATAAAAAATATTTGGTAATAATTAATTAAAACAAATAAATTATCGATATCATACTCATAAAAAAAAAACTCAATACAACATATATCATTATACATATACTAAAATGAATGTCTTTTTTAATATAGAAATGACACAATTGAAATTTTCTTCAATTTGTTTTTACTATAACAATGGCAAATATGTAATTTTCAAGAATTTTTTAATGGTATTTTAATTTTACTATAGAAATGGCACACTTGATTTTTTCTCTAATTTGTTTTACTATAGCAGGTGCTGTAGCGTCGTCATATGATTTAAATTTCAACCACCAAAAGTTGAGTTTTAAGTTTTTGAATAAAAAAAATTTTCAACTCTTTTTTCACTTGAAAACATCTAAAACAATCCTAGCAATCCAAATAAACCTATTTTTAGCCTCACAACACCATAAATTGGTTTAAAAAAAGAGATTCAAGAAAACCTTTCCGAACTTAAGTTTATTTTTTTCTAGTAAGATGAACATTTCAAATCATC
>Ga0325401_1002439_pt1 | contig 16547 bp, 16 predicted proteins | sample PopdelMetagenome_FD_205666 | JGI IMG/M metagenome (GOLD analysis project Ga0325401, IMG submission 205666) | Populus deltoides microbial communities from Bellville, Georgia, United States - Xylem-PdKOR-R2 | ecosystem: Host-associated > Plants > Phyllosphere > Stem > Wood/Secondary xylem | place...
TGGCTGGTGCAGGCAGCTAGGCCAGTAGCCGCGAGCAGCAGCCAGGTAGCGGACGGGGTCATATACAGTTGTCAGGAGAATGGTTTAGCTTACGGCCGACTGGTTAGGTAGTTTATCGTCGCCACAAGTCGTTCACTAGTAGCCTTGCGTGTTCGTCCCAAGTACTTATGCGTTCCGAAGAAATCAAAGCAATCCTAGCCCGCCCGGCCGTAGAGTTCACCACCGGCGGCTTCCAGCCAACAAATGCGGCCACCACAAGCTGGCTAGGGCGCGTGTCCTTGAGTCGCGCCGGCGAAACCCTGCCCCTCGACGACCAGGACCGCCCTATGTGGCCGCTATTGCAGCTGTATGTGCCGGGCCTGCCGCTGGTGCCCCCCAGCCTAGCAAACACGCAAGCTTTGACGGTGTTCGTGGGCGAAGAACTGCCCATGTCCCTGGCAGCGAACGGAGAGAATTGGTTGGTGCGGGAGTATTTGCTCGGCGAAGAACTAGTAGTCAACGACTTGCTCCATCCTGCTTCCCCGCTGCAAGCGCTACCCTTGCAGGCGGGACCGGTAGTGACGGACTTTCCGGTGTGGGACGATGGTGGCATCCCCTACCCGCTGCTGAAAGAACTTCTGGCGCTGGAGCGGGCTGGTACCATTCCCAACTATTTCGACTGGGTGCCGTTGCACTACGGCCACAAACTCGGCGGCTGGCCCACGTTCTGCCAGCCGGGCATCGAGTTCAGTCCCGGCTTCGAGTTTGTGCTGCAAATAGCCTCCGACGCCGACGCTGGCCTCAACGTGGTGGATAACGGCACCATCTTCCTGGCCAAAAACGCCACCACGGCGGAGTGGGAATTCTACTGCGACTTTCACTAAAAACCTAGGGTATGCTGCTCGGCGTGTACTGGTACTACGGCTTTCCCGAAGGTCTCTACCACTTTGATTACTTCACGTTCCGGCCGGGTTTGGGCGGCCACGCCGACGGCCCGGCTGAGCTGACAGCTACCGTGCAAACGGCTGCTCCCGCACGCCTACTAGAGCGGGTGCACGCCGTGGCCGCGCGCTACCCCGAAGCGTGGCTGTTTGCCAAGGCGCACGACCAATTGCTGCGCCTCACCTTAAACAACTACAGCGTAACTGATTATGACTTTCACGTCGCCGGCGAACTGGAAGCCGTGCTGCGCCAAGAGCAGGCAGTGCTAACCACCGCGCCGCTGCCCTCGGGCACGCCGCTGCTGCGCCTCACCCAACCGACCGAGACGACACCGTACCGCTACGGCGGAATCTTGCAAGCGGTGAGTTCGGCGCCGGGAAACTACCGCGCCCAAACCTCGCTGCTACGCTTGGACTGCCACCTGCCGCTCGCGCACCAAGCCGCCTTTCTTGGTGACCTAGACCAACTCAGCCAGCAGTTCGGGCTCGACGTGCTGTACTACTTCGACCGCAAGCTAGCCGAGCAAGTCAACCTCATGGTGTTTTTCGGCACCGGTCGGCAGGGCGTGGGCGGCAGTCCGCTGCGCCATATCGACACCGACGCAGTAGCAACGGCCGTGCAAAAGGTGCTCGACGCCCACGGTGGCCAACCTGAACACCTAGGCCGCTTTCCCGACCACTACCCCCGGCGCGGCCCGCACGTGGTGCGCGTAGTAGACGACGACTTCGTCTTGTGAGGCCGCTTCTTCACAGATTTCAGGAATTGAGATACAACCTAGCTTGAACCAACGCACTAGTCAGACAACAGAATTTTTACCTACCTGAGTTGCAGCTCAACCGTACTGCATTAGCGTATTACTTCCTCTCCAATGCCTGATTTGCTTGATTTCGACTCCGCTACCTTTTGGCAGGATAGCGACTATGCCCGCAAAGCCTATACCGAGGCGCCACCCTCCGACGAGTTGATTCGCTCCGTGGAAGACGAGCTAGGCTATAAACTGCCCGCTTTCTACGTGGCGCTGATGAAGCAACACAACGGCGGCATTCCGCGCAACACCTGCTTTCCCACAACCGAAGCAACCGGCTGGGCCGACGACCACATTGCCATTACGGGCATCAGCGGCATCGGGCGGACCAAGCGCTATTCGCTGTGCGGCGACCTAGGTAGCCAGTTTATGATTGACGAGTGGGAATACCCAGCCATCGGGGTGGTGGTGTGCGACTGTCCCTCCGCCGGCCACGATTTGGTGATGCTCGATTACCGCGCCTGCGGCCCCGCTGGGGAGCCAACCGTGGTGCACGTCGACCAGGAGAATGACTACCAAATTGTTACCCTAGCCCCCACTTTCGAGCAGTTTGTGTGCGGGCTGGTGCACGAGTCGGTATTTGATGCGTAATTACATGAGCGTTATTTCTCTACCAAAGGCCGCTAAGCTAGCCTTGCTGGCCGGGCCCTTGCTGCCGCTAGCGGCTTTTGCGCAACAGCCACTGGAACCAGTTCCGGCCTTGCCCGCGGCTGTTCGCCGCGCCCTACCCACGGGCTACACCGTACTTGCCGCCCAGAAAGGCGACCTGAACCGCGACGCGACGCCCGACTGGCTAGTGGTGCTGCACCGCCCCGACGAACAAAAGACCTCCGACGTTATCGACCACCCGACCAAGCGGCCCTTGCTGCTGTTCGTGGGCGGCCCCGGCAACACCTACACCCTAGCCGCCCGTTCCGACAACGCCGTGTACTGCGTGGACTGCGGCGGTATGATGGGTGACCCGTTTTCGGGCCTAGCCGTGAAGAGCGGCTACTTCACGGTGGAGCACTACGGCGGCAGCGCTCAGCGTTGGACGCGCTTCATCACCTTCCGCTACGACACTGCTACCCGCGCCTGGCTGCTGCACCGCGACGGCAGCGAGCATTTTGACGCCACCGACCCGGAGCACGGCAAAACCACCATGCGCACCGCCAAGAACTTCGGCCGGGTGCCCTTTACCAAGTTCGACATTTACCGGGACGAGTAACCTAGGCTGACACCTCGTTTTCGGACGGACTCTCTCCTACTTTCACTATGAATGGGGTAAGCATTCCACTCTTATAAGCGTCCCATCACACCGACCGTTTTCGTTAGCTGCTCTACGATGCATCGCCCCTATTTCCTGTTGACGGGTATAACAGCCCTGCTTAGCCTCGCCGCCTGCCGCCCCGACGCCCCGACGACGGAACAAGCGCCCGCCATTACCCCCAAGCCCGCCGCCAGCACTGCGCCCGACATCGCGACACCCGCACCACCTACTTCTACCGACACCCTGCACTTGCCCGGCAATCAAGTTGTGGCGCTGCGACCTAGCTCCGCCGCGGCGTTTGAGCACTTGGCGGCGGCCGAAACGCTGCCCCAGGAGCTTGATGCCGAAACGCCTGAAGCCACGTGGCTAGCCCAAGCGCAGGGCCGCGTGCGTCGCCAAGACCTCGACCTGCTGCTCACGCCCGCGCGCGGCCCGGTAGTACGCCTGCACTCCACACCCGAGACTGAGTTTAAGAACGATTCTGCTTCGGCACGCTACCAATACTGGGGCAGCCTGCCGGCCGCCCACCAGTGGGTGGTGCAAGCGTGGTACTGGGAATCGGATGGTATTGTGCTGGTAGACCAGCGCACCGGCGCTAAGCTGGAAGTGGCCGGTTACCCCGCCGCCTCGCCCGATGGGCGCTACGTACTCACGACTAGCCCCGGCCTAGGTGGGGGCGACCAAGTAAACAGTTTAAGTTTGATTCGCATAGATGCCACCGGCCCGCACGTGCTCTGGCAGCGCGAACCCGAAGCGTGGGCGCCCGAGCGCGCCCGCTGGGCTAACCCTAACCGGATAATCCTGCAACGCAGCCGCCCCGACGCCAACGGCGAACTGCCCGACCCACCCCGGCCCGAGTACGTGGAGCTAACCCTGCCCACTACGCCATGAACCGGCACCACGTATTCGCCGTGGCCAGCCTAGCCCTCGTGGCTGCCTGTGAAGCGCCCTATAAGGAGCCGCCCATTTCCACCGCGCCGCTCTTGGAAACGCTGCCCGCCCATTACCGCCCCATCAACCGGCAAGACACGCTCGAAAGCTACTGGGCGCCCTACGAAGACCTCGAAGACAGCTTGTTTCAGTACACCGAAGCGCACCGCAGCCTAGTGCTGGTGCGGGCCCAGTTCGTGCCGGCTTCGGCCATGCACCAGAACGGCCTGGACACGCTCACCTTCCAGAATACCTTCCACGATTCCCATCTCAACCGCACAGGGTATCATTGGTACTTCGGCTACCACCACGACACGCAGCCGGAGGTAACGAGAGATACCAACGAGGAGCCCCAGCGATTAGCCCTCCCCATCACCAACCGACTGCTGTTGACGGAGTACCGCCGCTGGAAAACCAACGACGCGGTGTACGACCGCAACAGCTACTCGGTGGATTATCCTTTCCACACCGTAGCCATTGCGCCCGTCAGTGACTCGGTGGTCTACGTGCGCGCCTACCCGTTGCGGCCCAACGTGCCCCGCCCCGACACTCTCTACACGTACTTTCACCAGGGCGAGAAAAAGAAACGCCTGCCTTGCGTCGCCGATGTGGTTGACTCCACCTATCAGGCCACCATCCGCTTCAGCTTCCGGGTACTGCGTCACTCACCCAACCTAGATTAAGTGAGGTATCCTAGGTAAGGAGAAGTTGGCTAGCTGAACTCTATAGAGCTTCAGCTAGCCAAACAGCCGGAGCTCAGTCACCTATCTTTTCCACTACGTGTTGCTTCCAGAGTTGGGCGGCGTGCTGGCGAAAAGCGGCCGGCGCAGCTTGCAGGGCCGCATCGAAGGTGTAGCTGCCGCCCTCCCCATAAGATTGACTTTTTATCTCAATGCGGCTGGTACCGCGCACGGCGTACTTGCGCGCGCCTTCGTACATGATGATTTTCTGGATGCTGGGGCTCACGTCGCCGCGGCACACGGTGCGGTACACGAGCCACACTTCAGCCGTGCCGTTTTGGTTGAGGTCGGTTACGGTGAGGCCTTTCGGGCGAAAACTTGCTTGCAAATCGAGCGGGCAGTCAGTCACGAAATCGTGCACTTGCCAAGTGGGCGCCGTGCCGGTAGCCGGGTACTGGTAGGCATAAAGGTCGGCGCGTTGGGCGTCGTCCATCTCTGTACTGGCTGCGCTCCTAGGTCCGGCTTGGGTGGCTAGCACAGTATAGGTGCCGGTGCGGTCGGTGTAGCGCACGGCTTGCACCACGCGGCCGGCATGCTTGAGCGTGGCCGGCACGGCGGCTGGCGCCAACGGGCTAACGCGCAGTTGCGCGTGGGCCGACAGCGCGACAAACAGAAAGCCACTCGTCAGTAAATAGTTGTTCATTAGCAACTTGGTTGATAAGCTAGGTCATTACGGTGCGTCCGAATCGGGCTGCACCCGGCCCTGGTGGTCGATATACTGCCACTGGCCACAACTCCAGACGGAGTGTTCCCCGTCGCGTAGCACTTGGCAGCGGCTTCCCACTTGCGCCCGACCATTCTCGAAAGGGTACGCGGCCTCGTAGCGCGGGGGCAGCACCACCCGCCCGGTCGCCGTGTCGGCGTACCCGATTAGGCCTGCCTCATTTACGATGCGCATTACGCCTTCGGCGGGGTAGTCGGGGCCGTTGTCGAAGAGGTAAGCCCGAAACAGCACCCGTTCCTGCCGGTCGATGCCCACCCAACCCACGCCGGGCTTGAGCACCAAAGCTAGCTTATCGAACCGGTCGGTAGCGCACATGGGGTAACGGCCGAAGGGAATAACCGTGTCCCCCGCAGCCGACACGTAGGCGTAAGCATCATCGGCCTGCCGTACCACAAGGCGCAACGGAGCATCGGCACCAGGATTCTTAACAGCATCAGGGTAGCAGGCACTCAGCAGCAGGCTAATGGGCAGAAGCAGTAGGTAACGGCGACGCGGCATAGAGTGAGCTTTCACGGGTATTCGGATTTGGGCCGCACCAGGTTGGTAGCTTGGCTTACGCCCCACACCGGCAGTAGTAGGAAGCAATAACGCAAGGTATACGGTTGCGTTTGAATGGTATTTGCGGCTTCTTGCTAACCCTGCTTTTCACCGCTTTTCCTGTTCGATGGTCAACTTCTCGCTTCCCACTGCCCTGCTGCTGCTAGCTAGCCTAGCCGCGCCACCCACGTACAAAACCTACCACAACGCCCGCTTCAACTTTCGCCTCGACTACCCCGCCGACCTCAAGCCCCAACCCGAGGCCGACAACGGCGATGGTCGTCGCTTCGTTTCGGCCGATGGGCACACGGAACTAAGCGCCTATGCAGCCTACGATGCCTTGGATGGTGGCTTGCCTGCCTACCGGCGAATGGCACGCGAAGACTGGCAGCAAAAGCACGCCACCATCACCCTCGACCAGAAAACCAGCACCGGCTTTGCGTTGTCGGGGACGCTAAAGGGCCGCATTTTTTACGAGAAAACCGTGCTGAAGGCCGGCACGCTCACCACGTTTGTGTGGCAGTATCCTGCCGGCCGCAAAGCGGCCATGGACCCCATCATCCGCCACACCATCCAAACCCTAGAGCCCGGCAGCAACTAACCGCTTACAGGTGGTCAAGCCATGTCTTTTTCTTGGCCTCAAATTCTTCGGGCGTCAGGATGCCCTCGTCGAGCAATTGTTTGAGCTTTTGCAATTGCTGCACGGGGTCGGTCGTGGCTGGCGCGGCGGAAGCGGCTGAGAGCGGAGAAGCTAGGTGTTTGCCAAGCTCCGCTCCTACTCCGAGTTGCACACCTGCTCCGGCTAGTCCGCCGCTGGTGCGGGCGGCATCGCGCAACGCTTGTACTTGTTCGCGCTCAGTGTAGGTCAGGCCCGTTACGTTGGCGGCTTGCACATCGGCGGCGGCATCGGCCACGCGCCCGATGCGCTGCTGCGTAGCCGCGTCGAACACGGTTCCGGTTAGGCGGAAGTCAGTCAGCAGTAGGCCCAAGCGGCTACATTCGGCCGCCAACGGCTCGTGCAAGCGGGCCGCCAACGCGCTGAGCTGGGCATCAAGCTGCTGGTAAGAAAACTGCGCGGCCGCAAGCTGCGTGGCTAGCTCTTGCGTGATGCGGCTTTGCAGCAATGCCTTGGCCTGCTGCGCGGTGTACGAATCGCTCAAGCCCACTACTTCCGTGAAAAACCGCCGAGCGTCGGCCACCGCAAACGACAGGTTGCCGTGGGCGCCTAGCTCCACCGGGAAGCCGTACACCGGGTCAAGGTACTTCACCGGGGTGGGCGTTCCCCAGGGCTGGTTCACGTTTTCGGCGCGCCGGTAGAAATAGATTTTTAATTTATGCTCGCTCTCGAACCCCGTGCGCAGCTTGTGCAACGTGGTGACAAACGGATGATTATCCGTTGCGAGGGAATAAAGACCTTCCGCGCTCAACACCTCTGCTACGCGTCCTTCGTACACCAACAACGCCCCTTGCCCCGGCCCGACAAGGAGCTTACTCGCGTTCTTGATTTCGTCGTGCGTGGATGGAAATTGCCACAACAGCTGGTGCGGCTGCGGCGCGTCCCACTGAATCACTTCGGCTAGTTGGCCGCGAAAAAAGCTGAATGGCATGGTGAGGCTAGGTGTCAGTGATGATTAGGAAGATTTCCAGCTCAGCTATGTACGTAGTTTGCTGGTGGCCGATGGCAAAACCGTGGACGCGCTGATTAGCGCTAAGCCCAACCAACTCACTGCTGGCTGCAATGCTAGCTGTTTGCTAGCCTTGTCGTATGCCTTTTGCTGGCTCTAAAGTAAGTAGCGTACAAACAATAACTTGCGCTAGCTTTTGCAACCTGCCTTGAGCCTATAGCCGCTTGTTACCCAACGCCATATCCACCCCAGACACACCGCTGGCGGTGTTTCGCCGAGCCTATTTTGGCTCCATTGACCAGTATTTAGCCTGGCACGACGGCTACCAGGCCGATACGGCTTGTTTTGATGCTCTCTCGCCCGCCGAGCGCACCCAGGCCGAAACGGAGCTGCTAACCGCGCTGCGCAACCGCGACGCCGATGCACGTGCGTTGCTGGGCCTAGGTCACCTGCGAAGCGAAGAAGCCTTGCCCCTGTTGCACTATTTTGTGCGCCAGGGCTTTGAAGCGCACTACGCCCTCATGGCCATTGCCCAAATCAACCCAGCTGGCCTCGACTGCACGCTGCTAGCTGAGGTGCTAACTACCGCCACCAACACTACGCAGCTGATAAACCTGCTGGTGGGGCTGCACGAGGTGTTCACGCTGCCGCAACTGGGCGCCCCCGTTGCCAGAGCCGTGCTGCGCTTGTTCACCCATCCCGATTACCTGATTCGCTACCACGCCCTAAATGCCTTGCGCCACCTCTACCACGTACCGGCTCCTTCGCCTACTGCCTCAGCCGCGGCGCTCCGAGCGGACACGTTGTTTGGGCTAATTTGCCGGAAACGGGCTCCGCGGGCTTATCGTCAGGCCCAGCAACTCTTTCTAGCTCAGGTGCCCGCCGCTACGCTTCAGCTTTTCCCACTGTCCGTTGACAAGGCTAGGTAAGCAGAACCTTTGTGCTAGGTTTCGCGGCTAGCGGCTGCGTCTAGCGGCGTGCTTAGCAGCTCTTGTAAGCGGCTTTTTAGGAGCGGAAAGCCTTTTTCCAGCCAGAAGCTAGCGGCAACATGCCCACTGCTCATGCCCCCGCTTGCGTACCGAGCCACAAACGGCTGCCGGCCCGCAATTGGGGCTTCGCCCGCTAAATTTAGGTAGAGGTGGTGCAGCAAAGCCTCCATGGCAGCTGGGCTGTCTGGCAACTGTAGCACCTCGAACACCTGCCGAAGCTCCCGCCACAGATGTGGGTCGCCGCGCAAGCCCCACTGACCAGGTTCTAGGTGAAAAAGGTGTTGGAGGGCGGCAGTTTTCATTGAAGTAATGGCTAATAATCCTGAAAGTAGCAGCCCACTGATGAGCCTAAGCTAGGTACGCACTGAGCAAGCTAAGTTACTGTTAGCAAACGGCGCTGCATCCGTGGGCGGGCTGATAGAAGGCGGGTTACCTGGCAGGCTTTTTTTGTATAAAAGCTAGGTTCCTCCTCTTGGTCGGGGTCCCAGTCTAGTCTTGCACTCGTTCAGCCGTTGCGCATCATGGTTATGCCTAAACTACCTTGGCTATTGCCCGCATTAGTTTTCTTGGTTGGGTGCGGCAGCCAGCCGGAGCAAACCGTTTTGCAAAGCCCAACGGGCGCGGCCCTAGAAATGGCGCCTCCGCCCCCCTCAGCACCAGCGCCGCCGGAGGAAGCCACCCCTGACCCCTCGCCGGACGCGGCTCTCCATCGCCAGCTCGTCTACAACGCGGAGCTCGACTTGAAAGTAAAAGATCTGCCCCGCGCCATCAGCCGCGTTGATAGCCTCGTGCAAGCCAATCGGGGCTGGACCCAAACCGCCACCCAAACCCGCACCGACGACGAGTGGCGGCAGGAAACAACCATTCGAGTGCGGCCGGCTCAGGTTACCGCGCTGCTGGCTCGTTTGAGCAACCTAGGTACGGTTGAGCGGAAAAGCTTGACGTCGGAAGACGTCACCGCTGAGCACGCCGACGTTACGGCTCGTTTGCGCAACAAACGCGCATTGGAGCAGCGCTACCTGGCACTGCTTCAGCAAGCGCACAAGGTAAGCGACGTGCTAGAAGTGGAAGAGAAGGTCGGAGCGGTGCGCGAAGAGATTGAGGCGATTGAAAGCCGGCTTAAGGTGCTCAACGATGAAGTAGCCTTCTCCACTATCACGCTCAAACTTTACCAGCCTTTGTTGTTAGCCGCGCCCGATGCCCCCGTCATCTCGTTTGGTAGTCGCCTGCTGGAGGCGGTTTACGGCGGGTGGGAGCTGACCGCTAGCTTAGTAGTGGGCATCCTCTACTTATGGCCGATCTGGGTGTTGCTCGGCGTGGGGCTTGTCGTTTGGCGCACGTGGCGACATCGCCGCTTGTCGTGAGTGCTTGCGCAGGTGCTTGGAACCGCGCAGTAGTTTGCACCAAATGAGACAGAGCTAGGCCGTACTGCCAAGTAGAACCCAAACGGGCTGGGGCTTAGGTTCACCCGCCAGACAGTTGTAGCTATCTGGTGGGTGAACCTAGGTCCCAGCCCGTTTAGGTTTCGTCAGTGTAAGTCAGTTGTCTTGAATTATGCCGGCCGATACGAAGCACACCAGGACCGTTCCTACCACGACTACTTTAACTAGTACCCAGGGTTTTGCTTGAGTTGCTGTGACACGTTCAACGCGTTCAGCGGAATGGGATAAATCTTTGTGTGGTCGTCGCCATCAGCCGTTTTGTCCCACCAAGTACCACTATTGAATTTGCCAAAGCGAATGAGGTCAATGCGGCGGCGGCCTTCCCCGATGAATTCGCGGCCCCACTCATCAAGCATTTCTTGCTCGGTAAGTGTAGCTCCTCCAGCAGGGTACAGGCTAGCCGAGCCCGCTGGGTAATTGCGGCTCCGTACCGTATTGAGCAGCTGCGCCGCAGCGCCGCGGTCACCTGCCCGAAACTTGCACTCAGCCAGCATGTAGACTACTTCAGCGAAGCGAATCTCCGCGTAGTCGGCCTCAATCTTGTTCGGATCCGTGGACGGATAGAACGGATACTTCACCAGGGGAATGCCCGAGTTTTGGTCGGCGTTGTTCATGTCCGACGTTTTGTTGGCCAGCACCTGATTGGGTTTCGTATACTTAAACAAGCCTACTTGGTCGCGCAAGTACAGCGTGTAGCCACGGGTGCTTTTGATCGTGTCGCGGCCGTTGAGGTTGATTAAGTAGCCCTGTAAAAACATGCCTTCGCGCTTGCTATTACCTAGGTTCTTATAGTTTTTCAAGCGCACGTCATCGGCGTACTTTTGAAACTTAACGAACGGCTTGCCCTGCACAAAGGAGTATTCCTTGTTATCGACATCGTGGCCCGGCTGCAAGGCATACCGGGGGTTGCCACCACCGAAGTCGGTGAAGCCCATGTAGTTGATGGGAACATTGTAGGGAAGCCCCCAGAAGTACATCCCCCCTTCGTACTGCCAGTGTGAACGGCCAAACGAGCCAGGGAAGGCAAAAATGGTTTCCGACGATTGATCGTTGTTCCAGTCGAATGGGGCATCCCAGCGGTTCTCAATGGCATAAGAGCCGTACTTGCCGCTGACGATATCTTGACACACCGTTGCGCAGTCAGCGTAGTGGTCTTGCCCGACGTACACGCTAGCATTCAGATAGAGACGACCTAGCAGGGCCGCCGCCGCCGCCTTCGTCCAGCGCCCTTGAAACTGCGCGGTGCCTTGGTCTCCCTTCGCCAGCAAGTCGGGCAGGGCCTCTTTTAGCTCCGTTTCGATAAAGGTATAAGCCTCTTGAGGCGTCGACTGCGCCGGACCTACTGTTTCCCCTTTTACCTTCGTAATAAGCTGAATATTACGAAACAGGTCGAATAAGCGCAGATGATACCAAGCGCGCATAACACGCAGCTCCGCAATGAGCTGCTTTTGCTCGGCCGCAGTCATGCTAAACTTAGCCGGATCGATGGCTTGAATATCCTCCAGGGAGTTCGTTGCCAACACAATGCCCTGGCTAAGCAGCGTCCACGTGTCGTTGATATAGCCTTCTTGGATCGTCCAGGTGTGGTAGTGAGCCCGCGCATACTGTCCGCCATCGAACCAGTCGCCCTCCCGGTTGGGAGTCATGAGCTGATCGGCACTTAGTTCCTGCAATTGAAAAGGCGATCCTTGGATCGTGTTGTACCCATGCTCGAACGTGCGCAGAAAATCACGGTACACGTCGTTTTTAGTTTGCAGAAAGTTATCGGCCGTAATACGGTCGTACAGGGTTTCGTCTAGGTCTGTGCAGCTGCTTAACCCGGCAAGTAGCAGGGCCGCCGAAAGGCCAGCGTACGTTTTGAAATATTTCATAGGAGGCAGAGAGAAGCGTTTAGAGACCGAACTGAAGGCCAAACAGGACCTGCGTAGTAGAAGGATAATATTGGCGGGTGCCATTGTTATCCGAGTTGGTAGGAATACCCGGATACAGCCCGTTGATAGGGGTCATATCGGGGTCACCGCCGCTGTAGCCGGTTACCGTCAGCACGTTCTTGGCCGCGGCGTACAGGCGCAGCGAGCGGGCGTACTTCGAGGTAAACTGGAAGGTGTAACCTATGCTCACGTTGTCTAGCTTCGCAAAGTCGCCCCGCTCCAGGAAGTAATCCGAGAGCACATTGGTGGTCACACTGTTGGTGAGCTTAGCGTACTTACTGTCCCCGTAAGCAGAAGTCAGCACGTTGGCGTTGGATTGCGTAGATGGGGTACCGATGTAGAATGCCCGAGTATTAAACACATCAAAGCCGAGCACGCTTCGGAAAAACACAGACGCATCAAAGTTCTTGTAGGTAAACGTGTTACCTAGGCTCAAGGTGTACTTGGGCAAGCCATTACCTACTGCCCGCCGGTCGTCGAGGGTTGCTTGGTTACCCGGAATGATGTTGCCATCCTTGGAGTAAACTAGCAAGCGTCCTTGGTCATCGACGCCAGCAGATTTCAACATGTAGAACGTACCGACGCGCTGCCCTTCTTGCAGACGCTGGGCATTACCGGGTGAGCCGGGGGAAGGCAAGCCTACCACATCAATATAGGGTTGGCCTTGGTACGTGTTGTTTGAAAAGGAAACGAACTGGTTACCGTTTGTTGCTCCCGCGAAAGAAATGGCATATTGGAAGTTAGGCTTGCTGATAATAGGCGCGTTTAGCTGTACTTCCACCCCCGAGTTGTCCAAGCTGCCCACGTTGGCATAGGTTTGCGTTTGCGTGTTAGGCGGTATGGGCACATTGTAGTTACCTAGCAAGTCTTTGTTTCGACGGGTATAGTAGTTTACGCTACCGGTGAGCTTGCTATTGAAGAGGGCAAAATCAACCCCGAAGTTGAAGCTCTGCGCTTGTTCCCAGCGCAGGTTGTCGTTGAGGTTTTGGTTTGGCCCATACACTTGGTAATAAGTGCCGTTCAATAGATAATAGCCAAACCCCGTGTAGGTGAGAAGCGAACGATAGTTGCCAAAATCTTGGTTGCCGGTCACGCCGTAGTCGGCCCGCAGCTTCAACTCGTTTATCCACTCCTGACCGTCTAGGAAGGGTTCGGCTCCAATGCGCCAGCCCACGGACACGGCCGGAAAGTTGCCCCACTTGTTACTAGCGCCAAACCTGGTCGAACCCTCGTGGCGCAAGCTGGCGGACAAAAGGTATTTGTCCTTGAAGGAATAATTGATGCGGCCAAAGAAGGCAATCAGCTTAGAGTCGTCCTTGTAGCTCCGGACATCGTTGCGCCCCGCTATCTGGCCGTATAGCCCGGACCCAATGTTGTTATACGTGAAGGCGTCAGACGGAAAATCGCGGTTGTAAATCTCGTTGCCTTCGGAAGTGAAATACTGATAAGAGTATCCACCTAGGGCTTGCAAGGAATGGTTGTTTATGTCGAGCGAATAGTTGCCAATCCATTCTAGGCTGCGTTGGTCGCTGCGGCGGTAGTTACGCCGAGCCGAGTTCTGTCCCCCTTCGTTCTGCGCGGCAAAAGAGGACGTAGAAGGTCGGAAAAAGAACTCAAAATTATCGGTGGTGAACTGCCCAAACGTAACCTGCGTGTTCAGCGTGGGCAAGATGTTCAGTTTGAAGGTGGCGTCGTAGTTTAAGATTTTGCCTTCCGCCCCGCTTAGTTCTGTTTGCAGCCGTTCCGCTGGGTTGAAGCGGCCGTCAAACCCGCTCTGAATGTTGTAATACCGCGTCGGGTCATTCGGGTCACGCACCGGAATCGTCGGATTGAGCGTCAGTGACTGTTCGAAGCTGCTGTAATCGGCGTTGCGGATATTAACGTAGCGCGGTGCGAAGTTGAGACCGATAGAGTAGAGCTTGCTAGGCGCGTTGTGGTTCAGAGAAACGCGCGCGCCATATTCCTGCCGACCGGAGCGCACGTCGATACCTTCCGCGTCGCGGTAGTCTACCGTGGCCCGGTAATTACTGTTATCGGTGCCACCCGAAGCGGTTAGCGTATGCTTGTGCGCGAAAGCGTAACTACGCGTAATTTCCTTTTGCCAATTCGTTTTAGCACCGAAATCTGTGCCCCGCTTTTGGGCTAGGAATTCTTCTGGGGAGAGTACCTTGGGTTGCAGCGTGGCGTAGTCAAACGTCGTGTAGGCGTTATAATCTAGCCGGTTGTCCTTCGTTCCCTTTTTCGTCGTAATTACAATCACGCCGTTGCTGCCACGCGTGCCATAGATGGCGGAAGCAGCGCCGCCCTTCAGTACATCGATGGACTCGATGTCGTTCTGGTTGATGTTTTCTAGGTTGCCCCCAGGCACACCGTTAATCACAATGAGTGGACCTAGCCCCGCATTGCGTGACGACACCCCGCGCAACTGCACACTTGGCTGGGAGTTCGGATCAGCGGCCGAGCCATTGGCGATGGTAAGGCCCGCCACTTTGCCTTGTAGCGCCGTAAGCGGATTGATAGCTCCCACCGTCAACAACTCCTTGTTGTCGATGTGGGTGATGGTGCTGGTTACTTCCTTCTTATCGAGCGTGCCATAGCCCACAACCACGACGTTGTCAAGGGATTGACTATTCTCTTGCAAGGCAATTTGCAGTGCAGTTGTTGCCTCCCGCACAGTTATTTCCTGCGGGTTGTAGCCAATAAAGCTGAATTGCAGCACGCTGCCCTCTGGTACCGTCAGCGAGAAGTTGCCGTCGGCATCGGTGGTGGTGCCTTGCGTAGTGCCTTTCACGATGACCGTTACGCCGGGCAGCCCCTGGTTTTTGGCTTGCGTTACGCGGCCGGACACGGGGACGTCGGCCGCGCTAACATCGGGGCGGACTTTGCTGATAATTATCCGCCCTTTGCGCACTTCAAACTGCGTTTTGCGCGGTGCCAACAGCTCGTTAAGAACTTGCTCCAGCGGCTGGTCGGCAACGCGCAGTGTTACCCGCCGCTCCGAGCCAATAAGCTGCGGGCTGTACACGAAGTACACATTCAGCTGCTTGCCTAATTGGTTTAATACTGATTCAATCGTCTGCGACTCCGCTTGGAACGTGACGTGACGTTCCAAAACAGCTTGCTGCGCCATACCTGGACGCGCAACGGCTAGGGTAGTCAGCGGCAAGGCCAAAGCAGACTGCAGTGCCAATACCCGCAGCGGATACCCTAGGCGCCTCAAAAAAGATAAGCGATTCTCCATGTACTAAAACGTTTGCGGTGGGAAATAAGAATAAAATGAGAGTTCTGTCGTGCTCGGTAGGAGCTCGTTAACGTGCAGCAATAGGTAGGGAAAGGAAGGAGAGGGAAAGGAATTGCTACTACAGGCTAGCAGACTGATTTAGAGGCCGCAGCCATCACTCCGAAATAGAATTTGAGCGTCGTCGGTAGTAGAATAACTAGCACCGAGCGCCGTGCTAAGCATATCCAACTTCTCGTAAAGAGATTCTTGAGAGAAAGTGACTGTAATGGTACAGGCAGCAAGCTTGTCTTGATCATAAACAATGTCGACACCATAGGCTTTCTGTAATGCTTGCAAAACGTTGATAACCGGCTGTTTCTCGAAAGTAAATGTCTGTGGAGCTAGCACTACGGGGTTGGCTACCAGCTTTTTGCGCAGTGGACGCGGCGTTAAAGCAGAGTAGGCCACCCGCTGATTGGGCAACAAGACCACGCTCCCAGCAGCAGGGTGCACGGGGGTTGCGCTCAGTTCGGCCCCGCGGCGTATTTGTACCGATACCCGTCCTTCGTGCACAGCTACTTCGTTGCTGCGGCCCGCGTAGGCCTTCACCCGGAAGCTGGTACCTAGCACCGTTGTCACGAGTTGATCGGTGTAGACCAGAAAGGGCCGGGCTGGATTTTTCGCCACCTGAAAGAAAGCTTCACCCTGCAACCTGACTTCGCGGCGCCGACCGGCCAAGCCAGGCCTGTACTGTATGCTACTACCCGGATGCACCGTAACGCGGCTCCCATCTTCCAGAATAAACAACTGCGCTTGCTTACCCGTGTTGCGGTGCTGTGTCCAGCTGAGTGCGGGAGCACCACTTGGCATTGCCAGTTGCTGTTTTTGTGGCAAAACCACTGCTAGTGCTGCCCCAACCAAGAACAAAACAACGGCCGCCCAACGTACTACCGGCGTATGCCAGAAGGAAGCAGGGTGCTGTAGCAAGCGGCCAGGAGCAGCTAGGTTGTGGTCAGGGTCGTCTTGCGTGAGATGCTCAATCTGCCGCCACATGGCTGTCCGCACCTGCTCGTGTTCGGCACGAGGAAGCGTCAGGTTTTCTGGTTCTCCAAGCTGGTTGCTCCATTGCTCAATCAACTCTCGTTCCCCCGGCCGACAGGTGCCGTCGAGGTAGCGTTGGAGCATGGCTTCAAATTCGGCTTCAGTCATGGGATGAGCCCTAGGTAGGCGTCTAAAAAGGAAGACGCCTACCTAGGGCTCATCCCCTAAAAGAGTAACCAAACTTTTTTTGAGCAACTGCCTTAAAACAGTCTTTCCTGTTGTGCAGGGTCGCTTTTTAGCGGATAAAAAATAGAAAAGGCAACAACGTAACCAAGAACTCCCGCAGGTACGTGCGCAGCAGTTTCAACGACTTAGTCAGATGATACTCAACTG
>Ga0325401_1002441_pt1 | contig 16542 bp, 14 predicted proteins | sample PopdelMetagenome_FD_205666 | JGI IMG/M metagenome (GOLD analysis project Ga0325401, IMG submission 205666) | Populus deltoides microbial communities from Bellville, Georgia, United States - Xylem-PdKOR-R2 | ecosystem: Host-associated > Plants > Phyllosphere > Stem > Wood/Secondary xylem | place...
TAATTGAAAAACTCAAAAGAATAGGGACTAAATTGAAAAAGGTAATGTAGACAACATGTCTTTTATTTGTTACTATTTATTTTCTTCTTCATTTAAATCTCAAATGTTTGCCTAAGTTGTCCTGTTTCAACTCAATTCTTACCCTTATCCTCTCATTAAAATATGCCAAGATTTTTTCAAAATGCAGTAATGATTCCCTTTGAGAAGATTTAACAATCAGAATCGTTATTTTATATATAACATCCCTCATATCCGGGATAAAGCAACGATCTTATGTTAATTGATAAACAGAGTGATTAAATTTTATATATATTAAAATTTATCGAAATTTTCACTAAAATTTCGGTAAAGTTATTAACATACGACCTGTTTACACTTCTAATATTCCACATCTCATAGCTCAATTCAACCCAATCATCCTGAGTCTCAATCCCACAAACATCATCATTCATGTCAACCATAATGTTAATGATATACATTGAACAACAATTATCATTATGGATGGCTAAAAGATATAAACATTCATACATGGAACATGGTTATACAAACTACAGAATTAAATTCATCTATTCAAGTTTAAGCATCAATTATACAAATTAAGTTAAATAAAAGTTGTAATATTACAAAATACAAGAGTATACTCCCTAGAACCTAGATTGCAAAAAGTGAACATAAGCTAGGATCTACTCCTATCGTGCATATGATGGTCCTGAAACAAAATACATATTATTGAAACATGAATATCATAATAAATAGTAATACAAATATCCAACAATTTAAAAAAGCAATCATGAATTCATATTTTATTCACTTCTTCCTTCTGGTTTTCATTGGAAACTCTTTCTCCTTCAACTACTAAAAACCGTTTCCTTTTTCATTATCAACCTCCATTCAAGATTTTATAAAATCAACCATGATTATTTCCGCTTAACACATTACTGATACCAATTTCACTGGTATCATCATCACCCCGTAGGAGTCGATGCAAAGTGATCCCATTACTCGGGATCCTAACATACACTAAATATATGCTAGTCAAAACATGGTGATCCCCTTACTTGGGATCATAACATACACTAAATGTATGCTAGTCCACGCCCCATATCACACTTCTCATTTTTCTTTTGTCAACGATAATTTCATCACCTGGTAATTCACACAACATCCTTTCACCTTAAATACTATTTAAAATATCGACATCATTACGTAAAATTTCCTCCTTTCCCATAATATCCAAATATTTGATAATTCACATATCACATCAATAACATATTGAATCATGGAATTTAATTAGAAAGTATAGGTGCGGATCACCTACTTGTAGTAGAAACTCTACTCGTGCTCCCCTACTGCTGCTGCTATTACACCACACCGGTGGTCCCTCCTGCAATCACGGGCTCATCTCATAAATTTTCCTCATTCAAGGATATGTTTCATAAAAATCATATCAACAACTTATAGGTCTTTCTTTCTATCATTTTTTTTTTTATGTTTTACATTTTTCTCATTACACTCATTAATATTGTCATTCTTTATCCAACCATAGTTATCATTGGACTGTTACTGTCCAACCGTTACTGTCTTGACATTGAACTATTACTGTCTTGAACCGTTATTGTCTAGATATTAAACTGTCTGTCTTGAATCATTATTGTCTAGACATTGGACTGTTACTCTCTAGACATTGAACTGTTATTATCCAACTATTACTGTCTAGATATTGAACTGTTATTGTCTGAACTCTCCTTATATTTTTAACTATATCCAAAGTTCTAGAACTCCGTTTCAAGTGAGATTGGTCTCGTTGAAAAGCTAAGACACGAGGCTACAAATTTTTTAAAGGAAGGAGAACCCAGATCTGCCTTCAAGATAGTCAAAATTGCTCATCAACAAATCAGTCCTATTGCCCTACACAGTCAGTCACGACTCAGACTTGGTTGGTGACCCATAACTGGAGTACTATAGCTTCAAATTGAGCAAGATCAATTTTTTTAGTTAGCTAACATCCAAAACTACAATTTCTATGAAGAAATCTGGTCTTAATTCCCTCATCATCCTATCCAAAATCTTACCAAAAGTTAGGAAACGAGACTGTCCAGATTCGTCACCCTTTTCCCTTCACACATAACTTTCACAAACTACATTTTATGGGTAAATTATCATGGTTTCACATCCCTAATCACATACCACACATGAATTAACTTAATTTTAACAACAAATACTTTCCAATCCAAGTCTAAGAACTCTAATCTATAATTCAACATCAAGGCGTCAATTCATTATTGAATTTGAAATGAATTATAAGATCATGTTTAGAACACCTTACCCGGTACGAATTAAGATTTTAATCTTTAACCAGTTGAAGATTTTCAACTCTCTCCTTTCTTTTCTAATGACAGCCGACCCTCCTTCTTCTCTTCTTGTTCAATTTTCTTGTTAATCTCTTACCCACAAGTGTTTATTCCATCTATAAACTCTTAATCTTGGATGGGTTCTTGAAATTTTGGTGTTTCTTTCTTGATTTTACAATGATAGATACAAAACTCCCTCTTTTCTTTCCTTATGGTTGCTGCAAATTTTTGGTGAGGAGATGAGTATTTATACTCTATAATTTATCTTATTTGCACTTAAGCCCCATTTCCTTTAAGTGTATTATTCTCTTCAATTAAATCCAGCCCTCAACATTACCGGGTTTATTTATAATGTCATGAATTATTTCATCCGGAAATTTATATTCAAAAATTTTTGAATTCCTGTTTTTATTTAACCATATGCATGAATTTCTTCACTTTTATTTCTCATCTGAGTGTGTTTGGTATTGTGGTAGCTGTTGTGGTTATGGTTTGAAAAAAATTATTTTATAAAAAGTACTTTTAGTTGAGGTTGGTTTGGAAAAATATATATTTAGTTAAAACTGTGATTGAAATTGAGGTTGAACAAAAAGTTGTTTAATGTGTTTGGTTAAAAAATGCTTTTCAAATTGAGATTATAAAATAATTAATATATATATATATATATATATATTAATATCGATGGTTTTTAATTTAAATATTGTAGATTTAACTACTGTTATTACATCATGAAATAAATAATATTGATATCAAATAATTTTTATTATTCCATTAAACTATGTGCAATTTCATCACGTACGAAATCTATCAAATAAGGACTATATTTTTCATGACTTCTTAAGTGCGCAACAACAAAAACTGAATTTTTTATGACATCATCAAGCGATTTCCTTCTAATTTTTCAAATAAAACACAAATAAAAAAAACAAAACACAATTTTTTTCACTGTGAACAGTGCCAAGTGAATAACACTGTTCACTCAAGGGCACTGTTCACTCTTGACGTGAACAGTGCTGAGGTGAATTAATTCACCAGGGCACTATTCACTACAAGAAGTGAACAGTGCCCCAGGTGAATTAATTCACCTGGGCATTAGACCCGGCCGCGTAAGAAGCAGCTGAGAGCTGTTTCTCACGAACCAGCGTTTTTAATGGGCCCCACATATACAGTAATTCATGTTTTATTGTTACCAAACGTATTGTTTACGCGGTTTGCTTTAAAAGCAGCCGCAACCGTGTAAACAAACAGCCTCTTAGTTTGCAATTTAAACAAGCTTTATTTTTTTTCCGAGGTTTACATTACATCCAAAAGATTAAAAAAATATATATCATAAATACTCATCCCAATCACAGCTCATGAAAAACATGTCAAAGTTATACTTTTTTATATTTTTTTTCTGAACCTTCATTTTTAGATCAATCAAGACATAGACTTATAGGTTAATAACCATGATATTCCTATCCAGTTTCCGCCGCCTAGGGTCCCATTTGTTTGCTGAAAAGTAGTTTTCTTTTGAAAAGTGAATTCAAGAAAAGTAAATTATTTTCCGATGTTTGGTAGTGTAATGGAAAATAAATCGGAAAACATTTTCCAATGTTTGGTTATGTCATGGAAAATGAGCTAGAAAATAACTTATTAATATTTTATTTTCTCAAGTTTATTAAAATAATGAGGAAGAAATCTTACAAATTAAAAGGTTGAATGAGAATGAAATTGAAAAAAAATATAATTTCATAAATTATCTCAAATAAAATAAATAATAATCAAAATAATAGAAATCAAATCTAAAAAATAAAAAAATGAAAGATGAAGAAATTAAAATAATAATAATTAACATTTCATAAATTATTTCAAATAAAATAAGTAACAATCAAAAGAATGAGGACCAAATTTGATAGATAAGAAATTTCAATAAAAAAAATGATAAGGAAAAAGCAAATAACAATTATAAAAATGAGGACCAAAGTTAATATAAAAATTAAATTTTAAGAGATGAAATTGAAAAATAAATATTCAAATTAAAATATATATAACATTAAAAGTTTGAGGACCAAATTTGATATAATCAGCAAATAATATGATATTTCTAAATTTTTCACAACTTCCGGAAAGTGTTTTCCGCCCAAATTTTTCAGGAAAACACTTTCCTAGAAACCAAGCTAAATTTTCATTTGACTGGAAAGTGTTTTCCGTTAATCAATTTTCTAATGGCAAACAAACATAAAAAAATTTTAAAAGTGGTTTTCCGGAAACCACTTCCCGAAAAACAAACATATCCTAGATCTTTTTGCCGTTCCATGAGTGCATTGATAAATTTAGCCGACCTTCTTACCATGTTTTTGGTTTACTCATGCTTTTATTTCATTGATTTGGGCAAATGGGCTGAGATTTTTAAGGCCTAAGGCTACGTTTAGCAAAGCCAAGATTTATCGAAGGAAAAAAAAAAAAAACATGTTTTTAGGTCTTTAAGGTGTATTTGAAAAATGCTTCCTTAAAGCAAATTTTAAGTCCATATTTTTTTAGTTAAGGGATTATTTGAAAAACAAGCCCTGATATATTTTTCACTGCCATTATTTTTTTGTTTTTTTTGTGTGTTTTGCCAAATATACCCAAGTTTAATTTTAATTATTTTTAGATTTTTGAAGAACCGCTTTGCAATTAATTCTGATTTTTTCATATTTTTTTTACCCTTTTATATTTAATATTTGGGATTATAAAATTATACGTAAGATACTTTTTCGGTTTAAAAAAATCAATATTTAATAAACAATCCCAGAAAAAGCTGAACTTAATAGGCCCAGGTCATGAAAAGGGATTACTCGTAGAAAAAAAATCATGAAAAAATAACAAAGTAAAATTTCTAAACATAAAATAATTTAAAACTCAAACAATATGGACCGAATACGGTATAAAAACAAAATGAAAGAAAATAATTAGGGAGTAAATTGAAAAACAAAATAAATTAAGAAAAGGATAAAAAAATATAATTGAAAGAATAAGGATCAAATTGGATAAAAAAACAAAATGAAATAAAATTACGAGGGACAAAATAAAATAAAAAATAAATCAAAAGAATGAGGACTAAAATTGAATTAAAAGGTATACATGGGTTGACGTTCAAAATCCTTTCAAAAACCATTGTCTTTTTTTTTTAACCATGTCAAAATTGGTGTTTTTGTTATTCACTCATAACACATGAGGCTTATAGGCTTATAACAAGTTATTGTTTGAGATGTTTATGAGTAGCATTTTGGCCTTGTGATTTTCGTTCAAAATAATTGCAAAATGCTTTCTTGTAAAATACCCAAACTTTCAGTCCAGTGTCTAGTGGCGAAGCCAGAAATGTTTTAAATGAGGAGGCAAATTATTAATAAATACATGATATTATGTATTATGTAGGCATGCGTTATATAGAGAAATCAATTTAAAACGTATATACTAAGGCCCTGTTAGTCTTTGCGTTCCAAAAACATTTTTGAAAAAATTAAAATTTTTTTAATTTTTTTGCTTCAAATAAATATTTTTGGTGTTTTTTAATCATTTTGATGCGCTAATATCAAAATAATTTTTTAAAAATAAAAGACATCATTTTAATACATTTATAAGTGAAAAATATTTTGAAAAACAACCGCAACCACACTCTCAAACAGACTCCTATCAAATGAATTTAATTTAAGAATACTTTTAAAATAAAAAATTACATTATAATTGTTATCTTCGAGTTTTTATATTTTGAAATCGCTTCATAATGACTTCATTATCAATCTCATCGAAGATATTTTTCTCAAAATAACCGAAACTATAAAAAAATAAACGTTGCCGGAAAAAAGATTTTGTAGGGATTTTAATATAATGCATATAAGAAAATCCAAAAATGGATGATTTTCCACGAAACATGCATTTGCTTTATTTGGACGTGAAGACACAGAGTATTCTTTTTCTCTTTTTTATTTCCTATATTTTCTGTAGCTCGCCTTCCATCTATTAAACTTTTCAACTCCTAATTTATGTTTCTACACATAAAATGTGCTTATAAAAAGTTAAGGGGGCAGTTGCCCCCTTATGCCCAGTGTGGCTCCGCCCCTGCCAGTGTCCATCAAGGCTTTCTTAGTGCAAGTGAACCTTGACTGGGTATTGTATTTTTAGGGTTGATTGATAGCACTAAATTAGTTACTTTGATCCTTTTAATACCCACCAATGGCTCTTAAAGTGTCCATTTTGGGTATTAAGCCCCTTAATTAATCACATTTTAAAAATGCTTGCCAATAATTATGATAAGAAAGGAAACAACAAAATTTGAATTAAGTTGTCCACTTATAATGGATGTGCATACACGAGTCTTACAAACCAGTATATATAACCTCTGATATGAGGCAACACCTTAAAAAAAATACTAATGTGATTGTTAAACATAGCAACATAACTTATAAAAAATGAACCCACAAAGGTTATTGTCCAAACTTAGTCCAAAAAAGAACATTCATACTACCAGATCTTGTTTCCAAATAGAAGAACTTATAATGGTCATTGTTTGGATATTTAGGACTCAAGGTTAAGAACCTCATTCAACATCGATACCATATGATAAATGAACCTTCATTAGTCATTGTCTATGAGCCAATGTCGTATAAACAAGTGTTTAGCAACAACTCTTCATCGGATTAAGGTTGGGTTCACTAAGCCCGGTATAGGCCCATCTAGGTATTCACCAACATCGCTTGATAGACCATCAATGGTCACAGGTCTTGATCAAAAGTAATTGGTTGTAGATATATCAATTCACCAGTTTATATCAAATGGATGAATCCCTTAGTAGTCAACGTTATGGTAGCAATTGGGAGTGACAAAGATGACTTGAATTTTAAAAATGATAGGATTAAACTTGAGGTTTAACTTATTGCAATAGACCCACTCTTACCCATATAGATAGATCACTGGTATTTTAGGCACAACAAACACATTAGGTATAAAAGATAAATAGCAATATAATTTACCTTAGGTAGAATGTTTTAGGATGATACTATCTTTTCTTTAGCATAATTAGTCTCTTATCTTAGAACTCAAAAATTTAGATAGGGTTTGTAATGATTATAATACTATGTGATAACTCATTTTTATAAGTTTTAGATCTTTTACCCTTTCACAACACAAAGACTCTTTTTTTCCTTAAATCGTTGTGATGTTGGATGCGACAACCATAATGAAATTTATATAGTCAACCATTAGATGATCAAAATTAATTATTGCAATTCTATCTATTTGGCTTTCTAGTATCAAGAAACATCTAATTCATTCATTTACATTTACTTTGGTAGTTTCAGCGTCTTTTTATTTGAGTATTTGTTCTAGCTTTATGCAAATTGATCATCAATTAACCATTAAACTTGCAATTTGCTTCATTTTCATCCTTGTTTTCAACCTAATTGAGTCCTTGAAGTTTAATGACCTTTTTAAAATAGGTCCTTAGTTGTGAATTTATTCAATTTAACCCTTAATTGATCTTAAACTTTGATTTTCTTGCAATTTTATCCCTGATTTCAATCAATTGACTTAATTAAAGACTTAACTTAAGCAAGATTAAGTGTGAAAATCAATAAGGAATAAATTAAAAGAATTAATGAAGTTCAAGGGTTTAATTAAACTTCCAATTGGGTTAATTGACTTAATTAAAGCAAAATTAAGTTTGCAGTCAATTTAGCTAAAATTAGAATAATTAAATAAGTTCAAGGGTTTAATTAAACTTTAAATGGGTTTAATTGACTTAATTAAGAACTTAATTGAAGTAAGATTAAGTTTGCAAGTCAATTTTTCCAAAATTGAACGAATTAATTAGGTTTAAAAACATAATTAAACTTTTAATGGGTTTAATTAAAGCAAAATTAAGTTTCCAAGTCAGTTTGACTGAAATTGAAAGAATTAATTAGGTTAAGGACGTAATTAAACTTTTAATAGGTTTAAATGATTTAATTAAGGATTTAATTGAAGGGAAATTATATTTAGAGGCCTAATTCAAGTTGATTTGAAATAAGTGAAAGGTCAGGGATCCAATTGAACTTAGAGAGACTAATTGGTGCTATAAGGGACTTCGTTGAAAGAACTTTGAAGTTTGATTAAGGACCAAATTGAAGAATCCTAAAACTAGAGATCATTGTGAAGAAGGCATGAAAAACAGAGGATCCGATTGAGATATTTTAGGGGTGAAATTGAAGAAATTCCTTGAAATTGGGTTAAATTGAGGGCTTATTTGAAAAACTCAAAAGAATAGAGATAAATTGAAAAAAGTATTGTAGACAACATATCTTTTATTTGTTACTATTTATTTTCCTTTTCATTTAAACCTAAAAAGTCTCCTGAGTTGTCTTGTTTTAACTCAATTTTTACCCTCATCTTCTCATTAAAATACCCCAAGATTCAGAATTGTTATTTTATATCCAAAAGATAAAAAAAAACAAAAAATAAATACCACAATCATGAAGAACATGTGTGAGTTATACTTTTCTAGATTTTTCTCGACTTTCATCTTTACATCAATCAAGATCATAAATACGCAGGTTAATATCATGATATTTCTATCTAATTTCAGCTGCTTAGATCTTCCTGCCGGTCCATGAGTGCATCACATTGATAAATTTAGCTGACCTTCTTACCATGTTTTTTGGTTTACTCATGCTTTTATTTCTTTTAGTCTTTTGTCTTCACTCAAGTCATTTTTTATTATGCCCGGCAAAGCTATATCTAAAGGTGTAATCTTGGGTGGTTCATTCTCATTTTTAGTTTTTCCTTCCCTTTACGATCTCATTGAATATGATACATGGCCATGAGACTTCTTAGTTTGTTCTATTTCCACAGCTTCGATTTTGGCATGGAAATGTGTTTTCGATGTCTTTGAAAAAAAAAAACAGAGATTCTGTGTTTATGCAAAGTTTCGAGTAACATGGAGCAAGTCCTTTCATGACTTGGTTTTGATCTTTAAAAAACCAAAAAAAAAAAAGAGCATTTAGTTTTAGTTTGTGGGTCAGGCTTTCAAAGCCATTTATTTTTAAAATACGAGCAGCATGCTTTTCCTGACAAGGCCCTTGTTTGCTCTTTTAAAGCCCAAATAATTTACTTGGACAGGGACTGCGTTAGCTTGGGGCAAATGGGCTGGGACTTTTAAGGCCTAAAGCTACGTTTAGCAAGCCAAGATTTATCAAAGGAAAAAAAAAAATTGTTTTTAGGTCTTTAAGGTGTATTTGAAAAATGCTTCCTTAAAGCAAATTATAAGTCTATATTTTTTTCGTTAAGAGGGTATTTGAACAAGCCCTAATCTATTTTTCACTGCCATTATTTTTGGGTTTTTTTTTGTGTTTTGTCAAATATACCCTAGTTTAATTTTAATTATTTTTAGATTTTTTAAGAACCATTTTACAATTAATTTTGATTTTTTCATATTATTTTTTACCTTTTTATATTTAATATTTAGGATTATAAACTTATGCATAAGATGCTTTTTGGGTTTAAAAAAAAACATTTAAGAAAAAAAAACAAAAATCCTACTTTCAAAAAATATATATTTATGTTTTAATTTCATATGGCAAAGTTTCTTCAAAAAAATCATGTTTGTATTTTTAATAAAAAAAAATACAGAAAAAATGCTTTGTATGATTTAGCATTTCTTGAAAATACCAAAACAAATTTTTTAAAAATAGTTTTTATATTTTGCATGTATTAGATATAATATTATGCTTTCTATACACAATCATTTTTCTTATCCAAATTCTGAAGACCAGTCAGAATTTATAATAATTAAAATATTTGGTAGCTACTCCAAACCTTTTTAACTATAAAAAAATAATATTCTTTATTTATTTTAATCTGAAAATTTTAATCTAGAAAAATGATTGCTTTTTTCACCACCATCTTTTTCTTTGGTATTTCTATCGTGAATTCCATCTTTACCTCTTATAGCTATGAAAATAGAGTGAAAACCTTTTGTAATTGCTATGCCACTAAAGTTCTTCTATAATATCATTATATTTCACCATAATTAATTATATTCCAATAAATTTGTGTAATACATTCTTAATATATTTCTTATATTTAAAAAAATTGATTTTAAAAAATTTTAAATAATAAAAAGAAAACAGTTTAAGAAATCCAAAAATTGGCCCTCGAACACGTGACCACTTCCCTTGGAGACGTATTTGCATTTCTTTTTTAACCCTTGTTATTTGAAAGCAATCTTTGAATGAGGGCGCATAGAAACGGCATAGTTTGCAGTGGAAGAATGGAACAGAAAGGTAGTAAAGTAATTAAAGGAGAGTAGCCCCAGGCTGCCGATCGAAGACATAAAATACGCGTAAATAAAGCATATATCTTGGCTAATAATTGATGCATGTAAAGGGAAACACACACACCGAAAAGCAAAGTGTTAATAGTTACTTTTGGTACGTTAATGGGTGGCGAAGGTCGAAGCGAATCATTCTCTTGATGTGTTGCCCAGAAACCATGTGAGCTGCTCCGCTCCTGAGAGAGTTTCCCATGCTTGTTTGTCACGATAATGATGGCTAGCTAGCAGGGTTCATTCAAATGGTCAACCTTTGTATAGAGAGAAGAGAAATATGGTGTTTCATGATTTTCATGCCCTAAGATTCGTTTCTTGATCGATTATCACACCCTCCTCCCCCTTAAACACAAATAAAAAGTCTCAACTCATTCTCTTCCCATTTCTCTCAGACGACGTACTCTCCCCAGCTGATCCATCGTTTCCTCTTCCTTTTCTATTCCCTTCGTTTTATAAGAGACTGCTCTTGCTTGCACCTAATAATGGGTTGTCTTGATGATGGGTGCAGTACTGGCCTTGTTCTGGGGCTAGGCCTCACACCTTTAACAGACCTAGAGAGTAGTACATCAAAGCCAGGTGATTACAGCAATCGACTTATAAGGCCTCAGATTAAGCCATCCCTCAAGTTTGACCACAAGCCATTAACGAGTACAAGTTTTGAGCTGTCACTTAGTTTGGTTCTTTCTTCTGAAACTTATAGCCATGGTTCTCGCCAAAAGACCATGGATGGAGAGAAAGGTTGTGAGGTGTCTATTGTTGCTCATGATCTGTTATTGTATCGTCAAGCTTCTCCTGATCAGAGCGCTGTTTCTTCTTTCTCTAGCGGTAGGGTTAAGAGGGAAAGAGACCATGGCTGTGAAGATATAGAGGTAGAGAGGATTTCTTCAAGAGTGAGTGACGAGGATGAAGATGGAACCAATGCCAGAAAGAAACTTAGGCTCACCAAAGAGCAATCTGCCCTTTTGGAGGAAAGCTTCAAACAACACAGCAACCTCAATCCTGTAAATAATTAATCTCTATTTTATTTTGATTCATGGTTTTGTATAAATCTATATGTCTATTAATCTAGTGATTAAGAGTACTTGATCCTTCTTTAATAAACAAACAGAAGCAGAAGGAAGCTTTAGCAAGGCAGCTGAATCTACGGCCGAGACAAGTAGAAGTATGGTTTCAAAACAGGAGAGCCAGGTAATTAAGAAGATAATCTTTAAATTTAACAGTTACAAAATTATCTCCATGAAACATGTTCCATGATATCCATAACACACCCAAAAGCCCCACAAAAAATGTTTCTTATCCCTGAAGAAGAACCTTCTGAAGCATTTTCAGCACCAAGGTACCTGTGCTTAAATCAGCGAAGTACAACTACCTGCTTTAATCAATAAAGCTATCTCAAACTATCATAATTAAGCTGGAGGGTTTCTTTTTTGTTTTTCTTTATCAGAAAAGAATCTGAATTAATGGTGGTCGGTAATACTCTGCAGGACAAAACTCAAGCAAACTGAAGTGGACTGTGAGTTCCTGAAGAAGTGCTGTGAAGCACTAACAGATGAGAATAGGAGGTTACAAAAAGAGCTACAAGAACTTAAAGCACTGAAACTGGCACAGCCCTTTTACATGCACATGCCAGCAGCCACTCTAACCATGTGCCCATCCTGTGAAAGAATAGGTGGTGGTGGTGATGGTGCTTCAAAGAGCTCCTTCTCCATGGTTCCAAAGCCTCACTTCTATAATACCTTATAGCACTGAAACTGGCACAGCCCTTCCAAAGATGGATAATGATCAATCAGTTGATGATTATTACTGTTTGCGTGAGAGAGAGAGAGAGAGAGAGAGCAGATGTGGGCAGTTAGCTCACGTACGTGTACCTGTCTCCAATGTAATATATTCAGTTGTGTTAGAAAGTGAGAAAATGTAGTCGAAGAAAATTAGTGGGCGAGAGGCTGCAGGCGATGGACGGTTCACTTGAAGAACTTGAAAAGGTGTCAATGTCCTCCTCGTGAGGGTCGCCACTTGCCACGTGTTGTCGCAGTGGCACCTTCTCTCTTTTTTTCATCTATAATTTTCATCGTGGGATTTTGCCATGGATTGAGTTTGATATCCATCCCACTTCACAGTAACGGAACATATCTCAGGCTAGGGCTTGCTGATTGGACGGTCCAGATTGATGAGGTTTACGCAGGCCACGAATATAGACGGTGGAGAGCGGGGCATTATTCATTGAAATGATGAGAGGGTTCTCTTCGATATGGTCCGTTGCCTTCCAAAATAATGCGCACATCTATAGAGCGATGCCTGAAATCCTGATGCGCGCCAACAGATGATGAGGTCACTAATTTCCAGTTAAGGTGGGGGCATTCTAGGAAAATGAGCACTCTTTTCACTTTTTCATTTTGAATGAACTTGTTCTCTAAACTAGCGACTTTGAAAAAGTAATTTTTATTCCAGCACATGAGAAATAATTTCTCTCTCTAACCATCTACACGAGACAACCAGTGATTTCTTCCATTGTCCCTGCCATTGCCGCCGCCGCCACCCATAAGTGCTCAATGTAACCAATTTAAGGTTTATTAACATTTCCCTCTATTAATTTATTATTTAACTTGGTTAATTTGTGAATTTTTTAGAATAATGATTTTTAAGGTTTTTTTTATTTTGTCTAATTGAAGATTAATTAGATATAAAATAAGTTAAGGGTGTATATTTTCTTATTTAGTAAAAAAAATCAATGAATTATATTGTGTTGATTATGTTAGTGTTGGGGTTTTAGGGTTTATTTTATGATTTTTGTTAATTTTGAATTTTTTAATGTAACTTAAATAATTTTTTATATTGACAAATTAGCATTGTGTTTTGTTGTGATTTTCACAAAACAAGCCTTTTATATATAATGGGAATTTTATGTTGTTATGATGGTAAAATCATCGATAGTGATAACACTATCTTTTATCATAAAGGAAGTCCTAAGTTTATATAACTTGAGATTAGATATTTCATTTGATAAATTTAAATATCATGAAGGAAGAACAGAGTTGTATAGCTTGAGATTAGATATTTCATTCAATGAATTAAAAAATTTAGTGTGTCAAGGAATTGGTTGGAATTTGGTCTTATTTGATGTTGATATTACTTGGAGGGTGTTGGATGGAGGTCATCCGAATTATTATCTCGATGTTTCCATTATTAGTGATATGAGTTTTAATTCATTGGTTGAGTTGATCATAGCAAATATTAGAGCTCTACTTAAGTAGGAAACTCTTTAAGTTAGGAGTTGACTGAGTTTCAAGTTACAGTCAAAGAGCCATAAAATTATTATATGCAACATATTTGTCTAGGACAGTTGGTGATGTAATGAACCTAACTTTAGTTTAAGAAATGATGCATGTGGAACCTTGGTTTGGGGGTGGTAACAGCACTATATTGTTATAATAAATCTGAACTAGATGATGAGAAAAAAGATTGTGATATCAATGATGTAGTTGAGAAAGATGGAAACAATGAGCCAATAAACCAAACAACGGGACCCCATGTTCCTGAATTTGAAGAAGCTGGTGGGTTTGGTTATATGATGAGCTTTGATTGGATTTTAAGTCATATAAATTTAGATTTAAGTACTGAGTTGAACAAATATTCCGAACCAAAAGTGATTTAATCAATATAGTTAAGTAGTTAGACTATTTTGCCTTTAAAAGTGAAAAAAAAATGTTAACTTTTCGGTCATAAGCTCTTTTATTTAAAAAAAAAAATTGCATAGTAAAGTTACGATCATACCTTTAAAAGAGAGAAAAAAGTGAACATATATAAAAGAGCTTCTTTGTCTTTTTTATTTTTTAAAACAGTTAAATTATGGAATTATCCTTGAGTTAAAAAAAATAAGGCTCGTTTCAATGGCGTACTGGTCTTTTCATTCTGTTTTTTTTTTTTTTTTTGTATTTTTGAATTTAGTTAGGTGTTGTTTGGTAATTTTAGGTAATTAAATATTATTAAAAAAACTACAAGCGTCAGCCCTTAGTGGTGTTAGGAGTGGCTAGTCATCCTCTTTCCAACAATGTGATATGTGCTCACGACAAAGGTCTGGTTGGGCTGTGATGATATTTTTATTCTTTCGTCTCTCACGCCTTTGATATTCGCGCCAACCCTTTCCAAAAACAATTATGTCCTCCAATTCATAATTTTATCGATCTTGACCCTCATTTTTTTCATTACAATTTATTTTTCTTTTGATGCTTTTTGAAGCTTAGCTTTTTTTAATTTTATTTGTGGGTATTTTATTCCATTTATTTTTATATCTAATTTGGTCCTCCTACTTTTTTTATTGCTCTTTTTATGTGTTTTATATACTTTTCTTAATTAATGTTTTTTTTTTAAATTTTATCCCTTATCATTTTATGGAATTTATTTTTTTATTCAATTTTAGTCCTCATTCTTTTGATAATTTTATTTTATTTTATTTTGTCCCTCATCATTTTATTTCATTTTGTTTTTTATCCAATTTGATCCTTATTCTTTCAATTATATTTTTTATCATTTTCTTAATTTATTTTGTTTTTCAATTTACCCCCTAATTATTTTCTTTCATTTTGTTTTTATACCGTATTCGGTCCATATTGTTTGAGTTTTAAATTATTTTATATTTAGAAATTTTACTTTGTTATTTTTTTATGATTGTCTTTCTACGAGGTAATCCCTCTTTCATGACTTGGGCCTTATTAAGTTCGGCTTTTTCTGGAATTGTTTATTAAAAATTGATATATTTTTTTCAATTCATCATTTGATATTTGGTTATGAGATCCTTGGCTTCATTGTTTATTCTTCTTTTATTGAGTTATCCCGATTTCATATACTGGGTAACAGGTTAGTCGAGTTAACCTAAGTTGACTCTGAATGTTTTTGGTAGATTTTTTATGAGGTTGATATAAAAAAAATTCATCCTTTGACATTAAATTATTGGCTCTTGAATTTTATAATTTTTTTTATTTTCTTTCTGTTGGGTTATCCTGAGTATGGGTTAGTCAAGTTATCCCGAGTTAGCTCGAGTTTTATTTTTCAATATTTTTTATTTAAATTTGGTTTTTTTTGCTAGGTCTTCTTTTGGGAGTCTAATTTTTTTTATCTTGTTCTCATAACATAGGTGGTGGGTTAGTCAAGTTAACTCGAATTAACTCGTGTTTTTTTCTGTAAACATTTTTTTATGACATTGATATTTTTTAATTTTTATCATTTGACTTTAAATTTTTGGCCCTTGAACTTCATCATTTGTAGCCTTTCTTTCTATCAGGTTATCCTAAGAGAAGGTAAGTAAAGTTATTCCAGATTAACTCAGGTTTTTTTAATGTATTTTTAATTGAACTTGGGTCTTTTTTTTTACTCAGCCCTTTTTTTAAAATTTTATTTTTTTTATCTCATTCTCATATCGCGAGGCATGTAGTTAAGTAGCCTAGATTGACTCGAATTTTCTTCTTCGATGTTATAATTTTTTAATTTGTTTTTTGTTTTATCATTTAGCATTCAGTTATCAAACCTTGAACTTTGTAACATATTTTTTTATTATTATTATTTTGATTTCATATATTAACTTAGACTTACTTGAATTGTTATTGCTTAGGCTTTTTTTTTTTACGTTAAGAAAATTTGACTGGATTCCTTTAAAGAATTAGAATAAACTAACCTCAGTCCCAGCAATGCCCTTTGCTAGACCAATATCTGCTTCATGGAGTGCTGGGGCATCCTTCCATCACCTTACTGCAACAACTTCACCGAAAGTACACAAATGTTTCACTAGTGTATGCTTGTCAAGTGGAGAAGATCGAGCCATCACCTACAAATGAATTCAAATTTGTTAGTCTTGGCGAGACAAACTCTTTTCAC
>Ga0325401_1002444_pt1 | contig 16528 bp, 11 predicted proteins | sample PopdelMetagenome_FD_205666 | JGI IMG/M metagenome (GOLD analysis project Ga0325401, IMG submission 205666) | Populus deltoides microbial communities from Bellville, Georgia, United States - Xylem-PdKOR-R2 | ecosystem: Host-associated > Plants > Phyllosphere > Stem > Wood/Secondary xylem | place...
GTCAATGCTTCAAATAATTATTTCCCCCCCTTGCTTCTGCCTTAAGATAAGCAAGAAAACATCATTTATCGAAGAAAATTGATTCCTGAATCATAACTCAGGATACGAATCCAACTTCCTCTTTTCGCCCTGGGAAAAAAATGTTACCTGAAACCACCAATTGATATGTCTCAAAGAATCTCAAGAAGTTGAATCATTGAATGCTTATACAAATTTCATTACATTTTATATGTGTTGAAAAATTATTTCGTATATGTAATAAAGTTAAGTCTTTATTTCATTGTGAAATCATTAAATACTTTCGAAAAAAATCTACTCTATAAGACATCCCAGAGGAAAAAAGAAAAAGAAAAGGAAAAAAAAAGGAAGGGACAAGATGATGGAAGCGTCAAGCAAGCAACTGGAAATGTGGGCTCAAGTTGAGGGTGACCAAGAGTGTTTTGCACGTGCTTTAATAACGCGTGCTAGCCTAGCACAAGAACAGTGCATTGGATTGGCCAACATAAATAGACAAAATAGTTAGTATTTAATACACACTGATCATCTTTTGCTCTCTTAGATTGCATTGATAAGAGAAAGATTTGATCTTTAGCTCAGTTTAGGAGGGAAAAAAGAATTTGTAAAGAATTCCAATTTGGTTAGCAAAATTCCATTTCACAGATACAGAGACAGCAGAGAAGAGAGGCCGTGACTCTTCGAAGTGTTTAGGTGCTTATATTAACACACCCTTTCACAAGCTCTATGACCTCATTTGAGTAGACGAGAATTAAGGAAAGAGGGAGAAAGAGAGAGAGCAGAGAAACAATGTTCGCAGCAGAGAATGGACTCAAAGGTGACCCAAGACTACAAGGCATCTCTGAAGCTATTAGGGTGGTGCCTCACTTCCCTAAACCAGGTCCGATTTCTTTCCTTCTTTCTTTCCGTGTTTTCTTTCTCTTGTTATCAGTGTTTGGTTGCTAAGCTTTTTGTTGTTTGACAGGGATAATGTTTCAGGATATAACAACTTTGTTGCTGGATCACAAGGCTTTTAAGGACACAGTGGATATCTTTGTTGATCGCTATAGAGACATGGGCATTTCTGTTGTTGCTGGTAGCTTGTTAGCCAACCCTCCTTTTTCTTTCCCTCTTCTTCTTCTTTTTTGGTGAGGGCTTGTTTTCAAAAAGTGGTTAATAACCGGGACAAAGGAAGAGGGGATTATGGGAATTAGTGATTTTCTTGTGTTTCATGCCTGGAATTTGGCTTATTTAATTTTCTCATCTGTGGGGTGTTGACTTTGGCCTTTCAAATTGCATAAATAAAAGGCCGTTTCAAGATTTCTTAGTCAAAGTTTTTGGTGGTTTTTTTTGAAGGGTCTTTATCACGTAGGAAATCTAGTACCACCGGGAATTTCTTGGTTAGATGAGAGTTTTTGTTGACTGTTCCTCTAGGAAACAAGCTGTTCGATAATGATGTTTCCATTTGGCTCTATTGTTTTTCATGTTGGATGTTTTATTAATTTCTCATGTTGGCAAGTTTTGTGTAGGAGTTGAAGCTAGAGGGTTCATGTTTGGCCCAGCAATTGCTTTAGCTATTGGTGCGAAGTTTGTTCCTTTAAGAAAACCCAGAAAGTTGCCAGGTACTTCCATGTTTAGCTCGGAGCTGCAACTCTGCTTCTGCTTTACTTTTTTTTACATGTTGAGGAAAGGGGTAGCTTGTTTGGGTCCGTCAACTTCAATGCCGTAGGGAGAGCATTTGAGTTTTCATGCAATTTAAATCATCTTTTGAAGTAGATTTCAATTTGAATCTGCAGCTTACTTCTAGTTTTGAATATGGGAATTTCCTTGTGGAACAGTCCTTATAAAATCTCTTATGGCTGGTAAATTAATGCGTCGTGGTGCATTCATTCCCCTCTGCTCTCGCAGAAGTGTAAGCAAGAATCTTATTTTTATAGTGTTCCAAAATGCTGGATATGCAGGCGAAGTGATTGCTGAAGCATACGAGCTGGAATATGGAACTGATTGTCTAGAAATGCATGTTGGTGCTGTTGAGCCTGGCGAGCGTGCAATTGTAATAGATGATCTGGTAGCTACAGGAGGGACCTTGTCAGCAGCAATAAGACTCTTGGGTACTGGCTTTCTCCTTCTTGACCCATTAAAACTATTTCTCCTCTCTGATTTTGTTTACTGAGACCTCGTTTACTCTCTGCTTAACTTATCTCACGCTTGATGTTAATGTTTCCATAGAACGGATGGAAGCTGAAGTGGTTGAGTGTGCATGTGTCATTGGATTGCGGGAGGTCAAGGTAATGGCTTGTCTTCTCCTCGTATTTTGTGTGTTTTTTTTCTCCTACAATTACCTCCATGTTCCGTTTCTTGCCCCGCAAATATGGTAGATTGATCTCTGAACATTGTGTTCGTTGTCAAATGAAATGCCTTTTAGGGACAGTGCAGGCTCAATGGCAAGCCACTTTATATCCTTGTGGAGCCACGCCAGATTGATAATTGTTGTTAAGGACAGGTACTCCTCTTCTGTAACTGTGAAATTATTATAATTAACAAAATTTAGAAGAGACTGAATTCATTTTTAATGTATATATAAATAGACAGGAAAAGCTTGATCTATAATTACTCTGTATTCTCTTATTTTGGCGACTGAATGTTTTCCCCGTCTTTGGAGAAAGATTTTGGCCACCGAACTTTAAGATCGACAATAACACCAATTCTCCAGGAATAAATTTGTTTTTCTCATGACATTTTAGGGCCCTGGCTTCCATGTAGGCTATGCTCTTGTTAGCTTTATGTTTTTATCGGCTGGACAAATTTTCAGTCTGCATTTGAACTTGATGAGATCTAATTTAAGAAATTTACAGGTCTTTTGAGTATGAATATGCTCAGGCTGGGGCTGGCTTAGCTGAAAAAGATGACGCTTGAGCCAACGGTGATGATGTGTTGATATGTTTTTCTGCCGAGTTCAGGCTGCCGCTGCTGGGCATGACCCTCACGATGGTCATCCTGTATCATTCTTTTCCTAGTGGGATCTTGAATCATTTTTAGGCTGTTATGACAGTTTTGAGAAAAAGAAAGTCATGAATGAAAAGACTCGTTTAGATATTGTTGATTAATGCTTAAATGATTCGTTGTTCTGGCCCCCCTTTCCAACCCTCCTATGTATGTCTTGGCTTTTCATGTGAGAAATTTGATATGCCTGACTAGCTCATGCCCATTCGTGTGGTGGTCTAGATTAGACGTCTCAAGTTCTTCATTTCGGTGATCCCGTGCTATGAAATGAAAAGGGTTTCCCTTCTAAAAGCTACTTTACCTTTTTCTGTAATCAAATGATTCGACTTCGAAGTTTTCTTTGCACCAAAAAAGGAGATCAGGCCAGCCTGACCGACCTATCATGATTTCGACTCCATAATGCTTTCGAGGTTGGTTCCTTGCCAACACAAGGATGTATCCGAAGGACTGGGGTTCGAACTTAGAATCGAAGTTGAGATTCTTTTCTTTTATTTTCCCCAACTTTTAGGTCATTGCCTCACATGATAAAAAATGTAAATCATGGAATGAGCCGAAAAGACCAACGCAATGTTTTGATTTGTGAGATGGCTTTGAGAAAGCACGCTGGTTTGTGGTTCATCAGGCCTGGATGTCACCGATCCTGACTTGGTTCTCAGTATGGTGCGCCCTGCCAAACTGATAGGGTTCGACCCATTTGACCATCCCCGGCCATGATAAGAATCCGGGACAATTTGGGGCAAAATGAACGAATTTTTTTTGCATCAATGCGACAGCCAGATTATCCATTTCTCATACTCTAAAACTTTGAGCAGTTCTGAGATAGACATGTATTACATATACTTGATGCTTATTCTCTTTATTCCAGTTAAAAATAATAATAATAATAAAAATACAGCTCTGGAAAGGCAATTTCTTTCAGACAACTCAAATACGTGAAACCACAATTACATCGAGTTAATTTCTGGTTTAGTGAAATGAACTGTGCAAAACAGGTCATCCATTACCTCTAATCCTATTATAGTTTTGAAAGACGCCTATTACTTTTTTTTAAAAAAATTACAATATTTAATATTCGACTATACTTTTTATCTTTCTACATGATTATTACTTGAAGGAGCCCCGTCGTTACTACTCCTAGAGATGCTGCCCATTTTAAGAGCACGTCGCATAGTAGAGTTCACCTGTTTCCTCAACATGGCATTATCAGTGAAGAGATTTGCCAACATATTCCTCAGTTCATCATCGGTTGATCTCAAGTTGTCGTCAGGAGCAGTGATTTTATCATCTTCAAATAATTGTTGTGCCTAACCAATAATTTGGGGGAAAACAATGTAGGTAAGACAGAAAAGGAATCGATGAAACCTACTTTTAAATTCATATTCAACAGGTGCTTCTAATTACGAAATACAGCTTTGTTAGTAGGAGGAGATCAAGTCTAGGTATCCTTTTAAATAATGACAGAACCTAAAGCTAATGGTTCTACAGTAAAGAGGATTCTGTTTACTTACCCCCCCCCCCCCACCACAAAAAAAAAAAAAAAGAAAGTAATTGGCAGATTTATTTAGTAATAAGAAACAGATTGGAAATAGAAAGTACCTCCGTTAATAGATGGCCAATTTGATCATCAGATGTGGTCAGCAAATCCAAAGCATCTGCCAGTGAAAAGTCCACAACAAAATTATCTTCTTCACTCAACAAATTAACGTTGCATTCTTGCAGCTGGTCACACAGAATCCTACAATCATGTAGCAGTTTCTTCCGAGCAATTTTCCCATGCTCCTTCATTTCTCTTTCCTCATGAAGAAGTTTCTGGGGGGGGGGGGGGACATAGCATAGAATCAGTGGAATATGAAACACTTGTAGTAGTTGGGACCAAAGGCAAAATATCAATCCGAGTAAAAAGATGTTTTGAAATGATGAAAATACAGGAATACGACTGGAAGGCATATAGACATAACAGCAAGTTTTCTGGGACAACTGATGGCAGGAAATCATAGGAAAGTCATATTTAAAGCAAGATATACCTCCTAAATTGATTGGTTAATAATTTAATAAAAAAACAATGTATTTGGCTTGGGACTTGATAACTGACAGAAGCACGCAATGTGTTTGAAATTTGACCTGGACTTGAGGCTAGTTGTGTGAGTTAATATTATATAATGTAGCTCCCCTTAAGATGAGAATTTCTCAAAAAACTTGATATAAAGCAATGGTACAGTAATAGGAGTGCATAAACAACCTCAACTTCAGATTTTTCCTTCAGTGATTGACTAAGCTCCTGCTTTAATGTTGTCTGGGAATTTTTAAGGGATTTAAATTCTTTTGCAAGAAATTTAATATCTGCTTTCGATTTCGCTTCAAGTTCTTCATATCGCTTAGACAGATCCTCAAGTAGCTTTCTAGTAGCATCCAACTCCTCAAGTACCATGTCTTTCTCATGGTCGGTAGATGCCATTTGAAATTCTGTACTTGACTGCTCACCCTGTAATGGTTACATGAATCACAATCTGAATTTAAGTCATTGAAGGACCATCTTTCCCTTGATGTGGGGAATCTCCAAAAGAAACTGAGGAAATAAAAAACAAAAGTGAAACTTTGAAACCAGAATGATGGCTAATATGTAACCTCTTTTGACTTCAATTTCAATTCCATTTCCAATGATTTCCGTCTCAATTCCTCCATATCCCACTGCATTTGGGTGAGCCTTTCCCTCTCAATCAAAATAGCTTGCTGCATATTTTCTTTATTTTTCTGTTTGTTAGTTTCGAGTTCTACCTCCAGATCCTTGACCTGAAGAGACCCAATGAGTAATATAAAAAGAACAACATCAAAAGACATGCCAAAAGTTGAATCTTTGAGAGTTCAATAGCTATTACACTCTTGCATAGAAGTAAAAACCTTAAAACTGTAGTGTACAATGAAGCATGAAGTACAAATTGCACCCATTCAGTTCACAGTTTACAAACATGTGACAAAAAGGTGGCATATGTAAAGCTCATACAATTATGCTCAACATACCTTTGTTGTAAGGTAATCTTTTACGGCTATCTCCTGATTTAATCTTGATATGAGGTCTTCCATGTCTGTTTTAGCTGTGACTAGCCTCCGCTGCATCGTTAATAGAACCCTGTTCATTTTATGACGCTGATCCATGGGAAGTACTATGTGTGCATCACCTGAAAACTGCAGCTCTGCATTACCAACAACTTCTGCAGAGCTCAATACCTCAGCTATTCCTGGAAGGTCAAGAGATCCATCACCAGATGAATTTGGTATCCCAGCGTTTGATAATTCACTTCCTCGTAGAGAACTTCCGTCACTTCCAACACTCTCACTGGACAACTTTCTAACATGACCAAATGCCTTAGCAGGCCCTGGCTCAGAGAAAAGTTCCATCCCATTTCCAGGAAAAAATGAAGCTTTGGATGCATTTCCATTATATACATCTTTCGCTGTGACATTTTTTATATGCACACCATGTGGTCTGTGCCTAGGAAGACCTTCTAGTTGCTCTAGAATAGTCTGTCCCATAAACAGTCCCTCATCAATGTTTGACATGCCATACTTCACAAGTTTTTCCATAGGACTGGTCAGATCTTCATCCAGTGCTAGATCCCCCAAGCCAATTCCAAAATTTTCATCTCTTTCTAACCTAGGTGTTCCAAGATCAGATGTTTCATAAGCAGTATCACTACCATAATCTGATGCGATTGATGAACCAGTAGCAAGAGAACTTAAATTTGGAGGTATCTGAAGCGAGGAAGTTGAACTATCACCGGTGGGACTTGCTTCTGATGACTGCTGATTTACATCTTGGAATGCTGAAAAAAATACAGGAAATGTTAAGCAAGATTTAACTCTTAAAGGGGAAAATAAAAAACCCTTCTGTTTTCAAAAAAGTTGAGATTCGAGTAGATTATGCACTTTTACTTAAACATACAAAGGAGGTAAAATGACACATACAAGATCTCGCAGCAGCTTCTAATTCAAGAAAGGATGCCACTGAAACACTTCTTGATAAATCAATGTCAGACAGCAGTTTTGTCATCCACTGCTCCAAAGAGTACCTTCTCTGCAACAAAACTAAGTCTTTTAAGAATATTGGTCACTTAAATGCAAACAAAATGAAGTTTTCTTATTAACTTCCAAATAAATTAAATAAACTAACTAGCCAAGTCTGAACAAAATCCTCTTTTTCCTACAGTTTTCATTATCTCGCAACTATACCAAAATCCAGCTTAAAACATAAGTGTTTAGATTGCTATAACTGCAAATATATAAAATTATATAGTTTTTGGTTTCCACTTATAATCAGCAACTTAAGCACAGCTAATTCTTCCAAAAGATATTTGTAATGATGTAATCGGCTTATATCAGCAGTTATGGGAATTTGCCTCTGTAGAACGAAGTGGCATTAGTGATAAGCAAAAATCAAGAATAAGTAAAAACAGATATAGTAAAAAAGTCCAAGACACATTATGTACCTCTTCCAAGAGTGCCCTGCTTTTCAAACGCAGAAGTCCCTTGGGTGGGGCTGGTGGGAGATTTTTTCTAGGAAATGCCTTCTTAAGCTGCAAAAGATAGCAAATAGCAAATATAAGAGGTGCAGGACCTAGTTACCATAAAGAATGCCAAATGGCCCTGACTACTTAAGTAATTCAATTGTTCAAGTACCCTGACTTAACAAAGTGGATTAACTAATGTAGCAAAATGGAATAGAAATTTTGTACTTACATCAGTAAATAAATTCATAAAATCATTAAATCTTCTCAACACTCCACGCGTGGTTGTAACCCCTTCTGGTGATTGTAAACCCACCTGAACCCTGTAAAACTGCCCCTTAAGAATGTTAACATAAGATGTTCAAAGCTGGTGCATAGTCATTAACAAGTACACATAAGCGCGGGCACAATATACAGATACAAGAATCCAAACCCAGATAAATTCACTGAGATTCTGGAAAGAATACAGTTACATTTGGCAAATGAATTCAACAAATTACACATTATGCACTTCCCAAACAAAGAAAACTGGATATATTAAGGTAACAAAAAATGCTTTAAACCAAAAAAGTTAAACCTACCGATATAAACTGAAAATAAAATAATTCTTGCACTGATGGAATGAAATATGCAAATAGAAAAACAAGGAATGCTATTAACCTCTTTTACTACAATAGCATGCTTTGGAAACTTCAACTGGTTATTCCCTACAGGAAGGTAAACCATAGTATTGGATGTCCATATTGTTTGAAGCTTCCTAGAAATAGGTAACCAATCTAAATCATTTTACAACAAATCCATGGAGATAGCATAATAACAACATCTAACCCTTGGTATAGATAAACACGGTAGAATCATTCAATTTGAGTACCACTACGGGATCTGAATCTCTTGATTTTGGGACCACGACCCAGGACGGTATAGCGACACAGTAACTCCATCCTGTTCTAGGATCATGAGGCCAAATGGTTTCTCGTGCACTCTGCAAAAAAAAAAAAAGAATTCTTATCCTTTCATGCATTGAAATTTTTTATTGAGCAGAAGACTATAAAAAACCACGTGCATTTTGTTATCACAAAATGACAGGCCAGTTACGGATGCAAAACCTCATTAAAAAAAAAGAAATCAATACATCGGTCATGGAAACAAAAAACAAAAGCTACATAAGGGATGCAAATATACCATTCTCTATGTTGTTCACAACATGACTTGACAAATTCAACAACTTCCAACCATCATTCTATAGATTTTCACATTTCCTATCAAGTCTTCAAGCATCGTTCCTGGTTAAAAACACCATTTTCATTTACAGCCTCTAGACTTGTCGATGCATGCTGCATGGTACTACCAGCAGACGCAAGACTCTCAATTCCAATAATGAAAAATCAAAGAAAAATATACTAATAAACAACCAGAAATCCCATTTATATTTGTTAAATCAGCTCTTACTTAATATGATGCACCGGGTTCTTTAGAATGCGATACAAAACCTACAGAGTTCTCCTGTGATCGCGATACTAAACACGCGATCCAAATTAGGACACACATGACAAATGAAGACAACCAATTAAGCACGTGCCGAATTAAATCACAGAGTTGTTTCAATTGAGATACAATTAATGAGATGATTTGGCATGATGTCACATAGAATGCCAGTCCGGTTCGCCTATATTAACTTCATACCAAGAATCATCACTTTCCATATGCAAAAAACAGCTAAACTAGTTCTAATTAAAACTTAATTATCCTCTTAATCAAACTCAGCGTTGACAAGATCCATCGATCAAATCACAATTCAGCAACTACTTGATCAGTTCATACTGAGATAATACTTAATCACAAAGAATTATAAAAAAAATCCATGGAAGTCTAATTAAGAAAAAAAACAGGCTAAAAAAAAACTAGTTTTGAAATTAAACGAAGTAATTAAATTAGATTAACAATTTTACCCATTTTCGAGGCGGAGGACTCCAATCCATCCCTAACGGCAGCGGCGAAGTCCCGTCGTGCCTGTGCTTCGGTGGACTCCGCAGCCTCTGCATCTTTCTCTATCTCTATAATTTGTTCTCTCTCGAACAGCTAAGAATCAACAAAGACTGACGCTGTGGAAACTCAAAATTTCAGTGTTCGATAAATATCTTTTTCTCTACAGATAAGATCGGAGAAACCTGAGGAACACTAAACGGAGAGAGATCACCGGTTGGTGATCGTACAGTTTTATTGCATGAATCGGATTTCTTCCCTTTTTTTCTTCCGAGTGGTAAAGGAAGACGACGGCTCACGAGAATTAAGGGAAAGATAGACGTGGCTAGAGTGAGCAGAGAGTGAAATGTGACGGGTGAAGAACACACCTGCGGGCTTGCTTGCTTCGATTCTTGTTTTGTTTGTTGCGTCTGTTTTATTTTCTCTCTCTGTTTCGGTGTGGAGAAAGAAAGCAAGGACACAGATGGTATATTAAGGCCACAAAAAAAGACAATTCTACTTTTTTCATTTATTTTATTATTCATCTTATTTTTATTTTTTCTGTTGGGGCTAATTTATACTTTTATATTTCTTTCCGTTCAACCGTCTCATGGTTACACTAATTCATAGTTATAAAATTTGATCTTTATAATGATTTAAAATCCTGGTTATGAATTGCACAGATTAATCTAAAATAATTTAATTTCAGACTTTTCAGTTGTTTTTTTTAATTAAAACATTATTGTTTAAAAAATTAAAAAATTAAACCATAATTTACTTAAATTTGAACCAGATTGATTAATTATGGGTTGATTTATTAATTCAACTGAGTTTAACTATATTATTTTTAATTTTTTTAAAATGAAGAATTTTTTTAAAAGTTTTTTTTAATTAATTTTTTTAAGTTTCTTCTTTGTTTCAAATTTATTTTTTTTAATTTTTTAATATTATTTTGATATGTTAATGTTAAAAATAAATTTTAAAAAATAAAAAATATATATTTTTTAAAAAAATTATTATCACGGTATAAAAATTATATTCAAAATAACCAAGTTTTTTTAATTAATCCATAAAATTAGATAAAATTTAATAACAATACGATAATCCTATAATATTGGCTGAGCTTCCACGTTTGTAAGATGGTTGGGGTTTTGGGGGTTTTAATGAATTTGTTTTAAATAATGAGGATCCATATTTAGAGACACTGTTTGCAGATAATGATGATTTCACGCTTCACACCAAAAATCTTAAAACCGTCTATGAGGAGTATTAAAGTATTTTTATAATGTCCATATTATTATCAAATTAATTTATTTTAGATTTTAAAAATATAATGAAATGATCAAAATCCATTTAAAAAAAAAACCTTAAAATTACTATCAAGGAACAATTTAATATTTTCATAATACTTTTTTTATTATTATCATATTAGATGATAGACAATATGATATCTAATTATATTTAATAAAAAAACACAATAAAATGAAGAAAATACTTTAAAAGCAAAAATATTATAACACGTGTCAAGCGGTTTTTTCATCTTTTTAGCAATGGTGTTTTTTTTTTTTTTTTTGTTATTGTCATGTAAACTCAAGAGCAATTTGGTATTTGATTAAATACAAATAAAAAAACACAAGGTATAGGCGAGTGTGACGCATTCCCAAAATATAAAAAGCACCCAAGCGGTGTGTGCAACGTCTTCAATTGACAAAAATATCATTACACAATGTCGTCAGAAGTATCGTGTCCTTTTTCTTTTGAAGCAACGCGTGTTGCTGGTGGCGAGATAATTTGTTATTGGTAAACCTTTATTTGTTTCTCTCCCCTCCTATAAAAACTACAATTAGACTCTATTTGTCGTCAGTGGTTAAACTTCAATTCTTATTCTTTTAACTTCTATTTTTTATCCTTAACCATTTTGAAAAAAAATTTATTAATTATTAATTTCATTCTCCAATACAAATTCATGGTATTATTTTTTCAATTCAGTCATTGTTTTGTTTCTAGGTTTTTTTTTGCCCACTTGTAAAAGTTTTGTTTTTTTTTCAATCTTATCATTTAATCCAAATTTACGGTATATTTTTTTTTCAATTTGGTCCTTATTCTTTTTATTTTTTTCCTTTGATAAAGTTATTTTTCTTTTTAATTTCACTATTTGATAAATTTTTTATTTATTTTTATGTCAATTTTGATCCTCATTCTTTTTGTTTTCTGGGCTCTCTTGCTAAATTGATTTTTATTTTCAATTTTACTCTTCAATCAAATATAATTTTTGTTATTTCAATTTTAATCATCGATCTTTTAATTGTTATTTTTTTTATTTTGAATCCTTTTATATAATTGAAATTATTTTTTCAATTTCATCATCCAATATTTAATTGGCTGAGAATTGAGTTTCATAATTTTTTTCAGATAGGGTGTCTTGGGTCTAATGACCCATGTCGCGAGTTTAAAAAATTAGCAGGAGTTAACATTTTTTTTTTAATGTGCTTTATAATTTTATTTATTTATTCTCTATCAGGTTATTTCAATCTCATGATTTGGGTTACGAGTATGATAGGATATTTCAGGTTGACTCGACTCTGATTACCTGGTTTATAGATTTGTTATGCTAATTTGGGTTGACCATGACCGATTTTAAGTTTTTTTACCCCATTTCATTATACTGGTTTAACAGGTTTTGAATTACGCTACATCGTTTGATATTTTTTGAAATTTTTTTTTAAGTTTTCATGATTATTTAAAAAAAACATATTGATCTATTTGGTGTTGTTGCCTATTATTTTTATTGTTTTTTTTTTAAACACGCTTATGGCTAAATGTTATTTCCTGTACAAAAATAATCAAACCTCATGACGACACAAACACTAAAGCTAGAGCATGTTTGAGAGTGTAGTTGTGATTGCTTTTGAAAGTACTTTTCACCCAGAAAAGCATGCCAATAATATTTTTTTATTTTTTAAAAATTATTTTTAAAATCAGCACATCAAAATGATTTAAAAACATCAAAAATATATTAATTTAAAACAAAATAAAAATTTCAAATTTTTTCAAAAGCGCTTTTAAAAAGCACGCCCAAACAGCCTCCTAATCTCTATATTTTTTATTTATTTTCAAAATCCATCTTTGGATTGTAAAGGGAAAAGATAATCTAGAAAGTAGATTCAATTGCCAGTGGCGCCCTCGCATGGCGATATTCCCAAAAGTTACCAACCAAGATTATAAAAAAAAAAAATTTAACTATAATATAAATTTGATTTAAATTGTAAAATTATAAAATCACAAGAAAAATACTTTAATGGACTATATATTAATAATTTCAGTTAAATAATAAATAATAATATAACATAATAAAAATAAAAATAAAATAAATAATACAAATATCCAAACACCTTAAAATATAAAATTCAAATAAAAATTCATACATGATTTAAATATCTTAAAAATACAATTATATTCATAGAATTTCATTAACTAAAAACTAACAAATTTAAAACAAATAATTTATTCAAGAATTAATATATGCATCAACAAGGATGTACAGTACACAGAGTTGGACAAAATACAAAAAAAAGAAAGAGAGAGAACATATATGTATATAGTTAAATTCCTAATTGAATCAAGTTGAGTGAAGTTAAATAAGCTACTAAAACCTTGATTGAATCAACCTGATTTTATTATGTTAATATTTTATATGGTTAAATTAGAAATTCAATTCTAAATTAATCTTTCAAGTTATCATATAATAAAATGTAAAATTAAACTTTCAATCACAAACTATGAAGTGGAGTGTCGAGGAACTCGGGAGACAGTAAATCTTTTAATTTTTATCAAACTCATAAAATCGATTTGATTTTATTTAGTTTGACCAATTTTAACTGAATTTGATCAATTTTGTGTTTTTAACCTGATTTTACACGTTATATACGTGTTGACTCGTAAAATCGTATGATTTTACGAGTCAATTCACAATTTTAACAACAATGATGCCAAAGAAAATAATTATGTTTCTTTGTGATTTAATCATGTTTTTTTTATTTTAGTTTTAAATTATTTTTGTAGAGTTTTTGAATTTTTTTAATGTGTTGTTTTTAAAAAAATAAAAAAAATATTATTTTAATACATTTTCAAGCAAAAATCAATTTAAAAAGCAATATCTGTCACACATCTAAATAGACTTTTATTTGGTACAACCAAGGAAGTGTGCTTATAATTGATTTTTCCAAAGACAATGTAATATAATTTGTTTACAAATAAAATGTTTAATATCATGAAATTGTTGAAATATTCTTATGTCAATCACATTTAAAAAAATAAAATAAAAAATTTATTTTATAAGTTTTTATTTTTTATTCAAAGTTTCATTTAAAATGAATTTTTAATGTTATTTAAATTAATTTTTAACTTTTGACTAGAGTCATAAAAATATTTGATTAAAGATATTTTGACTTAAATTATAATTTGTTATAAAATTGAATAAAATTTTAAACTTTTAATTCTCATATTCTAACTTATGCAGTATATTTTAAAAAAACAATTTGAGTTATTTTTATTAAACATACTTTTAACTTAAAATTGTTTATTTATTTATTTTTTTAATAAATTATCCATAAACAAACAACTTTTTGAAATTTTGAGCAAACATTCAAACGCTACTTGCATCAGCGGTGGATCAAAAAGAGCCGACCATTACATTTTGCAAGATGATTAGGCGAGGAAAGCATAATACTAGAAGGCTGATTGGGCCCTTTAGGTTTGGACAGAGGATATATGGGCTTAGCAATAGTGAAATCCACGAATCTAATGGATTAATACAAACCTCTCTAGTAAAATAATTTTTAAAAAATAATATTTACTTGAAAATATTTTAAAATAATATTTTATTTTTTTATTTTTAAAAAATTATTTTTAATATTATCATATCAAAAAAATTAAAAAATATAAACAAATTAATTTTAATTCAAAAAAATATTAAATTATTAAAAAACTTGACTAGCTAAAAAAATTTAACTTCAAAAAAGGAAAAAAAACCAATGCATTTAGATTATTATTTGAATCTTAGATCTCGTATATTTACTAACTTTAACAACTCACCTACATTAATATAAATTGATTTAATTTAGTTTGAAAGAGTAGACAATTAAATCACACGTCCATTTATTAATTTAGATGCGTCTAGGAACATGACCAAAACAACATTTCATTAAAAAATAAAAATTAAATCTTATATGGATATTAAAAATACCCATGAGTTGGATTTATATTACTAATTTTCAAGAATTTATATTTAGAAGTGGACCTACAACATGAAATATAGATGTCATGACACCTTTAATATTAGGTTTGTTTTTTTATACCTTAGGAATTGAGGGTTATGGTTTTTTTTGGTTAGGTTACATTGAGCTTATAACCTGAGTTATAGGATTGAAAGGTTAATTCGAGTGATATTAATCTTTTTTTTTTTTTTTTAACACTGATTTTCTTCTTCAATTTTATTTTTTAATATTTTAAATTTGTGAAGTTGTTGTTCATGTTTTTTTTAAATTTATTTCTATGACCCACCAAGCCAGGTGAGGTTTCAAACAATATATCTTTAAATATGAATATGAGAGATGGTACAAACAATGCTTATTGTATTCTGGCTCTTAATAATTAGCCATCAACTGTGCTTGAGGGAAACTAATTGGAGGTCGATCGCAAAGTATTTGATAACTTAATAGGCCTCTCTCCCATAATATATACACAGCTATTTAATTATTTATGATAATGGTATCTATGAATTTCAGATATATAATAGTATAACCATAATTATATTCAAATGAAAAAACAATAACATCACCTATCTAATATCCATCGGATATATTTTAGATACTTATTATTTTAAAATAATTTAATTGAATAAATAATTTTTAATTTTTAGAATCAATAGCTTTAATAAATTTCATTATATAAAAAGACATTATTAACATATAAATATATCATTAACAATAACCAAATAGGTTGAGAAATAATAAAATATTTCTAAAATATACATGTTCATAATATAATTGAAAAAATTGCATGATACTAAGAAAAAATAAGGATTGTGTATGTGTTATTTATTTATTTAATGTCTCTGTCATTACCTTTTATAAGAATATTATTCAACTTCATAAACTCCTAACAAATCAATATCATACTTTGATCTTCGTTGACAATATATTTAAAGAGTAGTATGATTTTTGTACGTGTATACAACAATAATATATATATTTTTATAGAATAATATAAATTATATTTTAAAATCTGTTAAAAAATAATATAAATCATATCTGAGACCTCACCTAATAGTTTAAGTTTTTGGGTTGAATTGGTTCTTTGAAATGGTATCAGAGCTTTGATAACTAAGTGATCTCAAGTTTGAATCTCACCATCTCTATTTATTGATAAAAAATTAACATAAGGTAATGTGAGTCTATTCAAGTTTCAAGTCTAAAGGGTTTTCACTTGAGGGGTGTGTTAGAAAATAATATAAATCATATCCTGTGACCTCACCTAATAGCTTAAACTATTGGGCTGAGATGATTTTTTGACAAGATTTCATTTAAAAATTTAAGTTATTGAGTTGAGTTGATTGACATGATATCATAGTCTTGATAACTAATCGGTGTTTAAATTTTACTATTTTTATTTATTTGATAAAAATTAAGTAAAATATAGTATAAATATATTCAAGTTTCTAGACTATAAAGTTTTTACTTTACAAAATATATTAAATAATAATATTAATCATCTCTTAAACTTCGCATAGTGAATTAAATTATTGGTCCAGTGACTTGAATTATTGGTGCAGTTTATTCTTTCACTACTTTTATATTATATAACTAGTGGTCTCCGATTGAGAGGGTACACCAGATGCATAAAGTTAGCAGGAAGATTTTTTTTTTAATCTTTTGAGCTCTACTAACCACATATTGCCTGAATTTGCAGGCAGCTCTTGAGTGAATCTGTCAAGTTTCACCATCCCATGATATTGCAATAATCATTCATTTGTGTTTCTACTGTGCTTTTGAGCTTTACTAACCACA
>Ga0325401_1002445_pt1 | contig 16527 bp, 14 predicted proteins | sample PopdelMetagenome_FD_205666 | JGI IMG/M metagenome (GOLD analysis project Ga0325401, IMG submission 205666) | Populus deltoides microbial communities from Bellville, Georgia, United States - Xylem-PdKOR-R2 | ecosystem: Host-associated > Plants > Phyllosphere > Stem > Wood/Secondary xylem | place...
AAAAAAAACACTATGCAATGTTGCACATATTATAAATATTATCTCAAAATAAATTTTTTCATCTTCAAAAATAAATTTTATCTATACAATAGATTAAAAATTATATATGAATCAGAAAAACTCTTCATAATTTAAATGCATAACAAAAAAAAAATCATTATTTAAAAGAGGCTCTTTAAACAAAATGAATGAGAGAATGGATATTAATCTAAATATAAATAAGAAATAGAGAAAAAAAACATATAAAAAAGCATTAATTTAAAAAAATTAGAAAAAAAAAAAACAAAGGTTAGGCATTGTTCGGCCTGGCCTATTTCGTCAGGGCCCGCGCAACCGAGCAAACAACATCAAATTTTTTTGAAAAATAATCAAACAACGTGTCGTCTAATTTTTCTAGATTCCAGACACTATAGTGCCCAAAGAATCAAGGCTTAAATATTTTTGATCCAAAACCCGTTTTTCAACCCAAATCACCTTAGAAATCGTGATAAACTTATCTATGGCCTCAAAAAACCAAAAACTTATTCCTATAACCAAAATCAACCCAAAACCAAAAATCAAACCAATCTTAGATGTTTTTTTTTCATGAACTTTAAGGGTAAAAAAAACCTAATATAAATTTCTCTCATCAAATAAAACCATTTGACACAAACATCGATCATTTTAGTAGTATAAATCTGTGTCAATGACATTTTTCTCTCACTATTGCTGGAATACAATGACTTTTCTCTCTCCTTTCTCAACCAAGAACTAAGAAATAATAAAAATAAACTTTTTATATCAAAAATGAATTTGAAAAAAATTGAGGTACCGAAATTATATAATTTGTGTTATTTTTAAAGTTAGATAACAAAAGTATATCTTTCGTGAAACTTCTGGCACACTACTCATATTTGGTGTGTTTTTAATTTTGATTTCTATTCTTTAAATTCCAATATTTTCTAAGAAATCTAAATTAGTTGGCCTTCAATCAAGATCAAATCTCCCAAAATAAATTTTTAAGGATCAAAATGAATTTTTAAAAAATAAACAATATTATTTACAGTGTTTTGTGAGGGGTGAATAGTTTCAGCTGCACAATATTCACCAACACATTTTAGTTTTTAGATTAATTTAAATGTTGATAAACCTAGTTATTGTTTTTATATATATATATACTTAAACCAAACCTAAAAATACAGTCCATAGCCTAAATTATCAAATTTAGCCCCCCAAACCTATTACCCATTAACATTTAAGATTTAAACTAGGCCCAGCATACATTGAAGTCCAGAAAAACGGCCCACGATTATTTATTGAAAAAGAAACGAATCAGCTGAGGGACTTGGCAGTTTAAAGAAAGGAAAGACTTTGTTAAGCTTCCTACTGAAAGACAAACACTTTCCAAGCCATTCAGGGGAAGAAGAAGAGAAACTACACCTCTCAGTTCTGTACATTCTTTTCATCTATCTAATGATCATGAAAGATTAACTTCCTGGGATTCCACTCCCTAAATGAATATGCATTCTCAAGGGTGAACAACTTGCAACTCTATCCAAACTTCACAAGCAAAAATAGAATAAAGTCTTGATCTCACAAATATATGGTCTTGAGCTCTACTCGTACATGTTCATACACGAAGAGGCATGGAATGACGAATACGTAATGATATTCTTCATGTGAAAACTGAATAATCATAAGAGACCATACCTGTTTTGCTGTAGACCAAGGTGGTCTTATGGAACCAAAAATCTACATCAAAAGGGAGAAGAATTAACGATCTGCCACTAGAGGGATGAAGATGTCGTCTGTCCCGTTGCACCCACCGAATCAACTTTTCTACTGTGGTTTCTTGCCCTCTCTGTTCTTCCCTCTGGTGATCCTCCTTTTTTTTCTTTTTTGCGCTCCTTTTATAGGCGGGTGTTAATCCTTTTAAGAAAGGGGAAAAAATCACTGCCTTTGTTAGTATCAAATCCTTGATGATAGCCCTGGAAATCAGCTTAGGTATTGGCCATTGATTCCTCTTAGCTTGATTCATCGAGAGAGTATCAAATTTTGAAAAATGGATCTTGCATAAGAATGGAAAGGCTGGGCTATAGTTCTTGATGAAAAGCTGACTGAGAGGGTATGTTTGACTCACAATCTGTAGTAGATCCTCAGAATTAAAACCTGATTTCTTGTGCTACGATTGTAGAGGACACGTTTCTTTTGTTTTTGTGCCACCAAGAGATTCAATTAGGATCAAGATCAAGCTCTAATGTTGCATGAGAGTCAGTTGTTCCAACGTCTTTTAATGCCCTGAATTTCTGCAGAATTTAGAACAAAACGGCGTCGTTTCTTTCAAATATTCATCATCTGTTCTTCCCTCTTTCTATCAAAACGCATTGTTTCACTTTCACTTAATGTGAAACAGCGTCGTTTTCAGCCTTAATTATAATTAGGTTTTTCTAATTAAAATCAAATTAAACTTCTTATTTGTCCCTGCGTTTTAGCGTCATTTGTACTTCAGTCCTTGGCCTTTGGATTTTCCTAATTCAGGTCAATTTCACCTCTTTCTTCTTAATTGCTTTCAATTTCACCCTTAACCAAATTACAATATGTCCTATGATTTCTCCCTCTCTTTCATTTCTGTTTTGGTTCTTCAATTTTTCATTTTTAAATCAAATTAACTCTCAATTTCAATTTTCTTCTTCGATTAGACCCATATTGATCTTCTAAATTGGCAATTCTTTTCAAACTCATCTTTGAATTTCATTTTCTTTTAATCTTAACCAAATTAAATCAAATTAAGCCCTTTAATCAATTTCTTCTTCAATTAAGCCCTCAATTGTAGCCCAAAAATTCTCAAACTTAATTTTTGCTATAATACTCAATTATTGGTCCAATTTCAATCTCAGTTATGTATTTTTATTATTTTTTAACATACAAAAATTAAATAAAAAAGCAAAAATAATGACATGATTAAAATTAATTAAATTTACTGAAAAGATATATTTTTTGAATTTTTTTAATTTATTAAAATATAAAAAAATAAAGGGTCAAAATTAGATTATAACAAAAATAATTAAACTCTACTCTCTCTTGTGGAAACATTAAAAAAAATCAAGAAGAACTCATGCAATCCCTGTACAAAACACCCCCCAGCACGTACTTTTATGTATTTTTTTAGGTTTTCAAGAATTATACACAAATTTTTCATGCATATAATTATATTTTTCTCTTTATGTTCATTACTTTCTTCTCTTACATTTACTGAATTAATCATCGGAATATCCCCTGTCCTACCAGGAGACTGATGTTTCAAGAACAAACCATGGCCTGCGATACTATTCCCGGCCTGCCGTGTTCAAGTATATGGTTCCTTGACTGAAATTTTAAACAGAACTAAACGACGCCGTAGCTGGTTGGTGATCACTTCCATTGCACTCTATATATACTCCAAGCAGAAGTAAATGATGTCCCCATGGCTAGTTGGAAATAGATTTCAAGGACAATTTGTCATGAACGTGAAACACAAATATTGATTTTCTATGCTAGCTTCTTTAAAGTAGGATTATTCCAAAAGGAAAAGGCAAAGCAACGAATAATTTACTTTCTTCTTTTTTGCTTGTTCATTTTAGAAGCAAGAAGGTGAATCTCGATTTCAAGCTTCAATATTATGGTTTAACAAATGCAATACATTTTTATAATGATCAATTAAGTTCCTGAGCTATAAAAAAAAAGAGTAATTAATAATATATGCTTCTAAAAACGGATTAATTCGAAAATATCCCCACAAAAGGGGAGCTCATCAGCAAGAATTCACCAGAAAAGAATAGTGTATTTTAAGAGATCAATACAAAGTATTATTTAATTTTTTGAAATTAAAGAAATAAAAAGGTAAGATGGGTGGAAAACTATATAGCTAGTTAGTGATCATAACTCTCCAATAAATTAAGGACAAGTTCAAGATTCTAACTCTACCACAAGTAAAGATGATGGATAATCCAGATGCAGTCATGAAATCAATAGCTTCTGTCTACAGTTTTGGAAAAGGGGAGATAGCTTTCACATTTTTCATGAGTACTGAGGATATTATACCTTGCTCTCCATTCGTCTGCAGGTACTCCAATAGGGCATATCTGCGTAATCTTCAAGATAGCAGAATTCTGATATAAAGGAGAAGGTTGTTGTTGAGGATTGGAATAGCAAATTTTCTTCGTTTTTTTTTTTTTTGGTTTCAAGGAAAACATTAACCACTCTCTTCTTCATGCTGCCCTTGATGTCTTCCCGTACTACTGAAATCGATCCTAAACAGAAAATAAACGGAGACTTGTACTGTGCTCTCATGGAAGGAAACACGAAGAGCGTTGCAGATCTCTGCCTGAGGCTTCAGGATCATGCATTGCACGTAATAACAGTAACCGACGATACAGTACTTCACATGGCTACATATGCCAAAGAAGCATCCTTGGTAGAACAATTACTAGATGAGTTGCCTGATCATCATCTCGACAAGTTGACTCGCCAAAATGGTGTAGGAAACACAATCCTCCATGAGACTGCCACAAGCAACCATACTGTAGCTGTTGCACGTAAACTTCTGAAGAAAGCCCCTGGATTGTTAGGCATGCGCAACCACAATGGGGAGACGGCTCTCTTTCGTGCGGCCCGGTATGGAAAAACTGATATGTTCGACTTTCTAGCTGCTAAAGTCCCTGGATATGATGAATCTGGTTTGCAATTCTATGTACAGAGAAGTGATAAAACCACTATCCTTCACATGGCCATTCTTTCTCTGCATTTTGGTAAGCATTGTCAATTATAAATTCATTTCTTCCCCCCATCTGCAAGTCAATTTTGTTTCAACATATGAAGTTGATATTCTGATGCTGAATCGTTTTACTTACGTTGGACTATAGATTTGGCATACCAAATTGCATCGAAGTACGAACATTTAATTGGTCAAAGAGATGGTGATGGTATGACTGGTCTTCAGATTTTATCATGCAACCCATCAGTTTTTAAACAAGAGCCTGAAGATGGATTCATTAAGTTAGGTATGGAAGTATGATTATTGCACTTCTCATCTATAAATTCTTGGATTTTGTATTATAGCTTCCTTTCTTTTTCTGTCAGTCCTCTTAACAATCATGTAACTTGCCTTGTTTCTGCATAATAAACTCGTCCTCACATGACAGAATTTATATGCAATAAACAATTTCCAATTAACTCATTTCCTTGAAAGCTAAATCTTGTGGAAGTTCAACATGGAGGAAAAAGGTTCAAAAGCAAAAAAAAAAGTATAAATCAGCTGTGAAGCTTGCCAAGTTTTTAGTCAGAAAAGATACCTCCTGGGAGTGTATTTCTTCTGGCATCGACGTGATGAAGCCTAAAATTCATAAGTACGGAGAAAAGGGAGGGCAAGAACGGCAAGAAGTACATTTGTATAATACAATTCCAGACCAAATGGAGAGTCGTGCAGAAACTCCTTTGATTTTGGCTACAAAGTCGGGCTGTGTGGAGATTGTTGAGGAAATACTCAAAGCATATCCCCAGGCAGTTGAACACATTGATGATGATGGGAGAAATGTACTGCATGTAGCAATCAAATACCGCCAACTGAAGATTTTTAAGCTTGTGACACGAATGGAAGTGCCTATGAAGAGGCTGGGAAGGAAGATTGATAAGGATGGGAATTCCATTCTACACAACGTCGGAAAGAAATCGAAGGATGTTGTATCTGATGAGAAGATGGAAGGTCCTGCATTCCTATTACAGGAAGAGTTACTCTGGTTTGAGGTGCACTTTTTAGACTTTTCACTTTTACCTTCCTGCTATGCATACCTATCTTTCACATAATTCACAGGCAAGCAAAATATTTTTTGACTGTCATACTAATCTTGAATCCTGAAGCAGTTTGACTAGACGTGTGGCAATATTACATTCCATTTACACACTTTATAGCGATATGGTAGGCATGAGTTTACATAACAATCCATCTTAAGAAAATAATTTGTGACTGTTTTATAAGAAGAAAGATCTAAAAAAATTAATGGTCTAATGGTATATATTTTTTCTTTTAAAAGTTTTTTGAAAGATATGTTCTCTTTGTTATCCATGTGAGAACGCAGCGCGTCGAAAAAGTCACTCCATCCCATTTCCAGGGTCATCGGAACAGTAAGATGCTCACTGCAGAAGGGTTTTTCTTTACTGCAAACTCTGAACTCCGCAATTTAGCCAAAGAATGGCTAAAGACAACAGCAGAAGGATGTTCTGTGGTAGCAGTTCTCATTGCCACCGTTGCCTTTGCTGCAGCCTACACGGTTCCAGGAGGTCCGAATCAGAGCACTGGTGTTCCTGTCCTCGTCAACAAACCATTCTTTGTGGTTTTCACTGTGGCAGATGTACTCTCCCTTACCTTTGCTTTGACAGCAGTCGTTACCTTCCTCTCTATCCTATCATCGCCGTTTCGATTTAAAGATTTCAAGCATATACTTCCTAATAAGTTGATGATAGGCTTCACATTTCTGTTCTTTTCCGTGGCTATGATGATGGTAGCATTTGGAGCAACAATCCTTCTGATGATATACAGTAAGGAAAGTTGGGAAAAAATTACTCTATATGCAGTCTCCTTTATCCCAGTTAGCATCTCTGCACTAGTTTATTTCCCTCTTTATTCATCACTATCAAAAACCTACAATTACTTGCTCAAGAAGATTCCCCTCATTAAACATATTCTAGCTATACCTTGGAAGATCTCCAAATCTTTGAAATGTTGTTGAGTCGAAACCACTGATACCCACATTCCATGCCCACATGCAATTATCCTACACTAAATCCTTTCCTTTTTCTGAAATGTGATGCCTGGTTACAAGTATGATGTTTATCAGAATTACGTGATTAGCTCTTGGTTTGTGAATTTTAAGGATTCAAAAAATATAATATTCTGATGCGTGCAATAAGTCACCGAGTGTTAGCACATTCTTTACTTTCAAGTGTTTGGGACTGCATTATTTTTAGCAGCAGAACAGTGTGTGGGGGGGTTTACGTATGGCAGGGGAGTGTAGGAAAGTAGACAAGTTGATTGTGTTATTTGCCCTAATGCATCATAAAGGCAAATTAGCTGTTTCTAGTACTTTACCCATCACACACATCATAAACTTCATAATCCAAAGGACAAGAAAGCCAGCAATTCTTGTAACATGGGCGTTTATTTAACTACTGAGTTCTTGATACCGGTCCCCTCTTCTTCCATTCAAGATCAGTGACAGCACTTTTTGCTTGAAACCTGATAAGTTCAATATGCAAAATGATCATGAATCTAGTTATCTAAACTTGGCTAGCAATTCTAAACCCTTAACATCAAAAACTTTGGTGCATTGAAACTTCAAGAGTCATAATTTCCAAGTGAAAAGTTTGTTTACAATTTCTATATATTCTATAAAGTAATGACGGTTCAAGCATTAATTAACTCCATGACTGGGATCTGCGCAGAAACCACCTAGCACTGAATAATTCAACCTCCAACGTAGAAATTTAATGTTGTAAAGTAGTGAATCAAGATCATGAATAACCTTTTAACTATTCTGATTGAGGTTTGTATGGTACTGTTTGAGGTAGCATTACAACATACTTGGTAGGACTGAACCTTCCGAGCTGGTAACCATCCACCCAAGAATGCTGACTAGCAACGCTAACATCTAAAAACTTTATCAATATTGTCCATCATTGGAATTTACAGCATAAAAACAAATTGGTGCAAATTAACATCATGGAAAACTTCAAGTATAATTCGATGATCATACTCTTCAAAGTTCGTTGACATGTAATAACTCAACAGAATTTTTGGTTGGTGTCTCCTGCCTAGTAGGAATCACTTCTGGTGTGCTTGCTGCATTTTCAAGGATTGTGCCAAAGGCTGGGAATCAGTCGTGAATTTGAAGATGTTAAGATGTGTGGCATGAATTAAAAATCCTTGCTATATAAGATCTTTGCATTAAACAATGGAAACTTTATAGGGATATGATTGTTTTGTCTAGGAATGGAATTCTAATAGAATTAAGAATATAAACCAATCATCCATTAGGACTAAAATTTTATTCTCATTTTTTCAATCCTAGTTTAATTCTCAAGTACTATATCATAAATCAAGTGAGTTGGCTAAAATTACCCCAGAATAACTTGGTCTAAAAAAAATTATTCAACAAGTTTTTAAAAATTTTCACAAAGAAGTTATGTTCTCATTTATTTAATCATGGTTTTTAAACATAACCCAGTCAACCGGGGCACATCCATGATCACAAGTCGAGTGGGTTGGTCAGGATTAGCCGGGCAACTAAATTTTTTATTTTACAAATATGTAAAAATAACATTATTTTGGTAAAAAAATTTACAAAAAAAATTCAATGGGTTTTAAGACGGGTTAAAAAAAAACTAAAAAGAATTTAACAAAGAAATTAGGTCTTTATTTTTTTTATTATGTTTTTTATACCCGACATAGGGGTTGACCCCAAGTAGCTCCTAGGTCACAAGTCAAGTAAGTTGACCAGGGTTACCTAAATAAATTGATTTTTTTATTCTAAAAGAATGTCAAAATTATATATTTTTTAGAAAGATTTAACAAATAAAATTAACGAGTTTTGAAAAAATATTGCAAAAAAATTTAGTGCTCATTTATTTTATTGTGGTTTTTAATTAAATTTATTGCATTTATTTTATTAAGGATTTTGCTTCATAATTTTTTTAAATTTATCTTCTATAATGTGTTGTCAGTTTTATAACCGAAGTCGTGAATTTAGAAAGTTAGCTTTAATGAACTTATGTTTTTTTAGCTTATTTTTTTTAAATTTTGTTTTTCAACATTTGGTAGGTTATGAATTAGTCTCTATTATTTTTTTTTCACTTTTCTCTCTTTAGATTATCTCAATTTCATATCCCGAGTTACAGAATCGATAGGTTGACCTGAATTGATTCGAATCTTTTTCTATTCTCACTTTTTTTATATCCTATATGTCATTTTTTTATTAATTGGGTTTATTTATTGTCATTTTTTTTATAAAAAAATATTATTATTTTAGCTAAGGTTATTAGACTGAATAACCAAATACTCTATTTTTTTTTTTTAATCCTAAGTTTCGCATGAAGTTTTTTTTTAACTTAAAAAAAAAAAAAAGAACATCCACGATATAGGAAGGGTCATCTATCTAATATAATACTACACAACCCAACAATCGAGTGGCAAATTCAACGGTTTGATTGAAGTCATTAAATTAATTATAATAACATTGATTAAATCTCATTTTCCAAACAATATTAACAATACGCTCCGAATCATAGAGGAGGTGTTACGTTCACTAAAATCCCGAAGCTGCTCTTGATCGCTTGGAGCATAATCCCATAAAAATCCTTGGAATATCCAGTGGTTTTCCCCCCACCAACGACAGCACAGTGGTTAGGTGAAGTACTCACAACAAACTCAACAAGAGAATCCAGACCGTCCATTTACCCCCAACCAAACCCTGCACCTCGCCACGTGTCCACCAACATAAGCCTGCAATATTTTCATATTGCCCAAAATACCCTCAGATCTGTGGGCCAGGCAGCAACTACCTCTCCGGGTCCCCCCACCCACATGGTCCCTTAATTAGGAAACATTGTTCAAACCAATTACTATGTTTTAATTTCTATCAAATTAAGGCTTCTATTTCGCCTTTTACACTTTTACTTCAACCTATTTACTTATAAATTATCTATAGACACCGACCATAAAAAAAAGTAAAAGGGCTGATTGACAACATATAAACAATCCAAGGACTATGTTGGGGACGGAGATTCCAATGATTCGGGACCGAAACACAAGTATAGGGTCCTTTTAACACACTCTCACTCACTCCCTCTTACAACGTAAAAACAAAAGGAACCTAAACGGAGTGTAGTTAGGTGTAACTACCAAAGATGGCTCCCCCTTCTGTAATCAATGGCGCCGTCGCCGCCTCTTCCGGAAACTCCGCTCCGGCCGCTGGACGCGTCGCTTCCGTTTACAGCGAAGTTCAATCTAGCCGCATTGATCACGCTCTCCCTCTCCCTTCTGTCCTCCAGAACCCTTTCCAAATCGTCGACGGTCCTCCTAGCTCCGCTGCCGGCAATCCTGGTCTGTTTTGTCTCTAGTATCCTAGATCAATCAATATTATCGTAACTAAACTCTTGGTAAATCAATTAATCTCTAAAGTTTTGATTTGTTTGGTTTTGTTGTGGTGTGTTTGGCAGATGAGATAGCGAAGCTGTTTCCGAATATGTTTGGGCAGCCATCAGCAATGTTGGTGCCAAACAATGTGGATACTTTGAGCTCAGATCAGAAGTTGAGGATTGGTGTCGTTTTGTCCGGTGGACAAGCACCTGGTGGCCATAATGTTATTTCTGGAATCTACGGTAAGCCATGTTAATGGGTCTGATTGTTGTTTTTATGAGTTGATATTGTTGTGTAGTTTGTGGTTTGTGACTGGTTGGTTGTGGTGGCGGTGTAGATTATTTGCAGGATCGGGCGAAAGGAAGTGTGTTGTATGGATTTAGGGGAGGTCCGGCTGGGATCATGAAGTGCAAATATGTTGAATTGAATGCTGATTATATCTATCCTTACAGAAACCAGGTAAAGTTGTGTTTTTTTATATATATTTTTATTTGAATGTGGGATTGTTTTGAGTTAGTAAGGTTGTTGATTTTTGTGGTCGAATTTCTTTGGGTGTGTGCATGGATCATTGTTATATGAAGAGGAGTAGTTGGTTTAGATGTTGAATTATTAACTAGGTTGTAATGTTTGGTAGATTAAATGATCAATGCAATTTGAAGGGTGTACTATGTGAAAGTTATCTTAAACATTGTTTTCTTTAGTTATTGAATGTGCATGTTTCTTAAGCGGAACTTAATTTCTGATTTGGTTGTTACTTCTTTTTGTTAGGGTGGTTTCGACATGATTGCCAGTGGAAGAGACAAGATTGAAACACCTGAGCAGGTGCAACTCTTTCTGAACTTGTTTGCAGTGGTGACTTTTTTTTTGTATATTTTCCTAGTCTTTTTTCTTCTTTTTTTGTAAGACTTGATAGGATAAATGGGAATGAATTGCAGTTTAAACAAGCTGAAGAAACAGCTAAGAAACTTGACTTGGATGGGCTTGTTGTTATTGGTGGGGATGACTCAAACACCAATGCTTGCCTCCTTGCTGAAAACTTCAGGTATGCCTTGATGGAAGTTTCTTATTGTACTATTTTTCAAATTGGGGTAGGAATGCTGCTGGATGAGAAGAAAACTTTTTTTTCAACTACCATTAGCCTTATTGATATCACTTTTGTTTCCTTTAATGTTCAATCAGGGGTAAAAATTTGAAAACTCGGGTGATTGGATGCCCAAAAACCATTGATGGTGATTTGAAATGCAAGGAGGTTCCTACCAGTTTTGGATTTGATACTGCTTGCAAGGTGAGTATAAATATTCTTTCCTATTTGAATCAAAATGCTGAGATATCACATTTTCGTTATGTTGTGCATTATGAATCTAGTTGTTGGAATTACTTGATCGTAGTCTTTCATTAAAATTTGCTTGAAAACTGTATGTGGTTGGATGGAAATTCCTTGTTCGAAGCATGGCATCTTATCTCTGTATATAAAACCTTACAGATTACGAATATGATTGAGCAACACTAATTCAACGTTTCATGAAAACTTGTTACTTTTAACCTTATTTATTTCATTTAATTAACTCTCTTAAAAATGTTAATATATCACAACTTTCATTACACTAATGCAAATTTCCCAAAGCTTGACCCTTTAATTCTGGATTTTGTAGAATCTCAATTTTGCTACTCATGGTCTTAAATTGTATGTAACCATACATTATGCACACATGTTTGTGCAATATATATTTACACACAAGTATGTGCCTCTGTTTGTGTGTGTGTGTGCAGGGATAGTCTTTGCACTTTCCATTGACACCTGCCTTGCCCACCATGCTTGAGTTGTCCCATTTCATTGACATCTTTTCCGCACATTTAATTGTGAAAGGCAATACTACTGACAGTATTATGCTGGACCCTACTGAATTGGTTGCCATATTATTGCTTGTATGCAATTTGCATTTCTGTTTAACAATTTTTGGACATTTACGATTCTATAGCATGTATTGTCACCTTATCTTGCCAGTGTTATCAATATTGTTATAATGGGATGAGGTTGCAACTAATCCTAATTCCATTAATAGTTTGATATCGTTTTTGTTACCAGCTTCACACAATAGAATGTTAATAATATATGTGGTTCATGCAGATATATGCAGAAATGATTGGAAATGTCATGGTTGATGCTCGATCAACTGGAAAATATTATCACTGTAAGTTTGTACATTGATTTTCTTTTTCAAATAAATTCCTATTATCTGTTTTATGAATCCATATTGAAGATAAATATTAATATTAGCTAATTGCATTTGATGAGTGTCCTCAGATATAGAATTGTGCAGATGGCTATTTAAATAATGCTATCATTTTCCCTCAACAAGCACTAGAACATGAACTGCCACTAACTTCTCTATTTTCCCTGTAGTTCCATTATAATTGTTATTCAGATATCTTTATTTTCTTTGCAACTACACAACTGAGAACTGATCCTGTCTTAATTGCAATGGGCTATCAGGAATTTGCTTTTTCCATGCTTGCTCAAATGTGCTCAAGCATGTTATACACATTACTGATTATCCAAGTAATGCCTGCTCATAATCTGTGTTTCCTGCAGTTGTCCGGCTTATGGGACGTGCAGCTTCTCACATTACATTGGAGTGTGCCTTGCAAACTCATCCAAACATCACCATCATTGGAGAAGAGGTGCTTCTTTTAATATGCTTCTTTAGTTTTGAATATTTGACCAGTTGAGTTTGTTAACTGGTAATTTATCAGTATATCATGTTTTGTGCATCTCTGGGGAAAAAAAACTTGGTTCCATTGTTGGTGACTGCTTTGGACTTTGTCAAGTTTGAAGTACCTTGTTTTCCTCCTTTGTTGCATCTAATTATGATCCCCATTTTTTGTTAGTTGACTCTTCCAAAGTAATTCCCTGGCTTAACTCTTTTGTAATTAATGCTCAAGCTGATCTGGGAAAGTTGACATTGTGTGTAGGAAAGCTCTTGGGCCATATCATTTTTGTAATTTCTACTGTTCAGTTATGTTCATTGTAGAAAAGCTTCCCATATACGTTCTCTTACCCTCTTTTATCTTGTTGCAGGTTGCTGCTAAGAAACTGACGCTGAAAAATGTTACAGATTACATAGTAAATGTAATCTGTAAACGTTCTGGTCTTGGATATAATTATGGTGTGATTCTTATTCCTGAAGGTTTAATTGATTTCATTCCTGAGGCAAGTTACCTTTTTGTAACTTTAGTGGCAATGTCAATTTTTTTCCTTTATTTGAACGCAATGTTCATTTTGATTCTACAGCAATCCCCGTTCAATTAATCATGTTTATTGGATGTTTACCTTTTTGTAACTATATTGGCAATGTCAATTTTTCTCTTTATTTGAACGCAATGTTCATTTTGATTCTACAGCTATCCCCATTCAATTTATCATGTTTATTGGATGTTTCTTTTCAGGTTCAGCAGCTTATAGCAGAACTGAATGAGGTTTTGGCCCATGATGTTGTAGATGAAGGTGGGCAATGGAAAAAGAAACTCACAAATCAATCTCTGCAGCTTTTTGAATTTTTACCACCAGCAATTCAAGAACAATTGATGCTTGAAAGAGATCCACATGGAAATGTCCAGGTATTTATTATGTATACCATTTTATGTCTGATTTCAACCATTGTAATTAAGCTGGCATCATTATTCATAACTCTGCTTTTACCTTCAGGTTGCCAAAATTGAGACTGAGAAAATGCTTATTCAAATGGTTGAGACTGAGTTGGAGAAGAGGAAGCAAGAAGGTTCATACAAAGGCCATTTCAAAGGACAGTCCCACTTCTTCGGGTAATTATAACTATTTACTAAAAATCACGTCAAGTATGAGTCACTATTTCCTCTGTTGAATAGTACATGATCTGTTTGAAAAGACATTTGACATTGTTCCTATCCTGGAGTGTAATGGAAAGATTAGTGCATGATTTGTTATAGGTTTTCTGATACATGGTTTGTACTGCTCAGGTATGAAGGAAGATGTGGTTTGCCTACAAACTTTGATTCTACATACTGCTATGCTTTGGGCTATGGTGCAGGAGCTCTCCTTCACAGTGGAAAAACTGGGTTGATATCATCAGTGAGTGATTCTATCCTTCTAGCTGTATTTGCCTTTTTCTGAGTGGTACAAGACTACTAAAAGGTTGTGCTATTCTTGACTTCTAGTAACATCAAAGTTTTGGCACTACTGATCTAGTATCGTAATTTGATAATGTTATGTCTCCAGGTTGGGAATTTGGGTGCTCCTGTTGCAGAATGGACAGTTGGAGGGACGGCATTGACTTCTTTGATGGATGTGGAAAGGAGACATGGTATTCTCTCTTTCTTTAGCATGTTTTGCACAGCCTTGTTGATGACAAGATACATTCACTTCCTGGTTTGAAGATACAAAATATATTGTGGGTTAGAGCATGCTGCATTAGGATGTTGTATTATGGATCTAATTTAAGCTTCAAAAAGTTCTGAGAACTTTTTGTGGACCAGTCTAGGGACATTTCCTGAGTTCCCTGTCTCTCACGACAAAAAGGTTTTTTAAATTCAAGTGTATTTTATTCTTGTCCAGGTAAATTCAAGCCTGTGATCAAGAAGGCAATGGTAGAGCTTGAAGGTATAAATTCTTTCTTAAGCATCCTCTTTTGCTCTTTTTTATTTAATGTGTAATTCCATCTCACTAATGATAGTAACTGTAGCCTCTGTTTCATTCATTATAAAGAGCTTCTGCTTTGTTCTGAAGAAGTATAATAATTAACAGCATGTGTTGCTTGCACTGATCACTAATTTGGATGTAACCTAGAAGCATGTTCATTAAATTTGACAATCTCGATGAAATTTCAGGTGCACCTTTCAAAAAATTTGCATCCCTGAGGGATGAGTGGGCACTTAAGAATCGGTACATCAGTCCTGGTAAGTCAAATATTTCTCAAGCAGTAGCCTTTAATTGGCTTGCTTATATGATAGCAGTTCTATTACACCAAGTTCTTTGTAAAACATGCACTCCAAGATTATCCATTGTGTTTTAACTCTATTGATTCAATCTCAGGTCCCATCCAATTCATGGGCCCAGGATCAGATGCCATTAGCCACACTTTACTATTGGAATTGGGAGCTGATGCTTAGGTGTATTGATAGGTGCAAATTTATGCTCTTCAGAGAGCTGCAAAGTTCTTGGGACAGGCATGAGATCTCTTTTTTTTTTTTTTTTTCATTGCTGCTATCTGAGTTGAGAGTTCTGGCTTTTTTGTGTTTTTATTGGATGATAATCCTGGGAAACTCAGCTCTACATCCATCAATTGAACTTGTACGTTTGAACCTTCTAGTTCCTTTCATAAAGGTGAATAATTTTTTGGGTGCGCCAAAATAGTGGTGAATCTTTTGGCCCCCATCTTCACGATCATGGTTGTCATTGAAGAAACACATGCATTTAAGATCAAGTCCTTGCAATTGTGGCAAAAGATAAGCTGACATGAACATATGTTCCAAGAACATTTATCATGGCAGGATTGATTTTATGCAAATGTTATGTTCATCTTCATCCACGACTCCATGTACTTTATCAACTGAAATTGACAGGAAATGCAATTCTATTTAGATGATATTGGTCCTACTTGTATCCAACTGCTGGTTTCTTTCTTTTCAATAGTAATGAATTTGAGTCCATAGAAAGGGTTTTTACTTTTCTTATTTTCTTTTTGGATTAGATGGTTAGGGTTACTGTTGGAGTCAATTCATATAAGTATAGTGGATGATTTTAAAAATATGTTCTTTAAAGATAGGAAGCGAATCTTCTTCATACAAGCCAAAAGGGATTTTAAGCACTTTTTTTTGTTCATCTATCAAACAAAAAGAACGGACCCCAAAAAGGATTTGAAACTTTTCCTTTCAAACAGAAAATTTTCTTTGCCTTTTTTTAATTATTATTATTATTATTATTATTATTATTATTATGATTTCTTGTCTAAAAGTTCCATGTATAGATCACATGCTTTGTTTGTTTGGCTTTTCAATATCCTCTTTACACGTTACTGGAAAATCTCATGTACATGTCTCACCTTTATGGATCTTGACCTGTTTCTTTATCCGCCGTTTCCGTTTTATTTATTCTTCTATAGAAATCAACTTTCTTTTTTATGGCTTCATTTTTGTATGACATGATCTTCTAGGGTGCAATTTGATATTTTCTAATTCAGTTTCAACGTCTTGTAATAGGAGTTTTATTTTTTATTTCTTTGTGCTTTAATTTTTTTCCACAAGGGTATTTAGTTTTTCTTTATTATTTTCAAGTACAAATAAATGTCGTTTTTAGCCTCATAAAATACAAAAAAGTTGTCTTTGGCAGTATTTTGGTATTTTTT
>Ga0325401_1002447_pt1 | contig 16518 bp, 7 predicted proteins | sample PopdelMetagenome_FD_205666 | JGI IMG/M metagenome (GOLD analysis project Ga0325401, IMG submission 205666) | Populus deltoides microbial communities from Bellville, Georgia, United States - Xylem-PdKOR-R2 | ecosystem: Host-associated > Plants > Phyllosphere > Stem > Wood/Secondary xylem | place...
AAGTAATCACATCTTTCAACTACTTTTGCTAATTTGGCATTTCTATGGTGTTGATGCAGGGAAGTATGCTCAAGTAACAAATAACCCAGAGAATGATGGTTGTATAAATGCAGTTCTACTTGTTTAGGAGATCAATAAAATAGAAAGATATGGTTCAATTTTGGAGTCTTTGAAGTCTTCGAAGGAAGCTTCTAACTGTTATGTTTTGCTGACATCCAGATGCTGTGCTTCGTATTTAATGTAGTTGATCCCTCATTGCCCTTTGGGATATATATCGAGTTGAAGTGTTGTTTGTAATATGGAACATATATCCCTTTGCGGTATTTCAATTTTGTATCAGATTACTGATTATTGCCAGGCTGCTGCTGGGTGGTTTAGTATATTTTGATTGCTTTTAACAAGGCCAGGATTTCGTCTCTCTCTGGAAAAATGTAACGGGAAAGACGTCAGTCATCTCTACAGAAAAGAGGCAAGCATTCTGCTCTTGCGTGATGCATTTGTTGCTCCTAAAACAGGGCCACAGGTGTATCACACTGGTTGGGAAACAAGCAATTGAAAGTTTGAACCCTTGCTGCTTGAATGAACATTGTGCCTTCACAGAACTGCAAAAATACCTAAGTGAGAGTAGTTCTGATAGTGTTTTCTGTATATAGGATCCATCCCGGTGGAAACAATCTTTCCCTTGAGTTGTGTTCGATACAAATCATTTCCACTGCCCTTTAGTCGTATTTTTGTTCAACAACAGCTTAGCAGTTCACAACAAAGGATCGAGCAGAATCCCTAAGCTACAGAATTAGAGGATACAAGCTTCGTAGCACTTCTAAAAATGGAAACCGCCGCATTCGAGTAGAAAGGGCAAGGAAACACAAAACATAGTCATATAGGAAGCCTCTTAAAACGGCAGACACTATATTACAACATACAAGTGCAAGGATCAGACAAAAGCTGGCTTTTAATCAGCGTTTCCGAATCAGTGCTTACCATGGAACAAATTGTCAATGTCACAGCGTTTTATCATGTAGTGGGATCCTCAAGAGTCCCAAACCATTTATTGACCAGATCAAGAATACCTCGCTTGGATTGGTGCCGCTGAAATTTGGGGTTCAATCACCTGGAGAAGGCCTGTTGCAAGCCTCCTTGTCAAATCCTCTGCTGACACCTTCACTACATCCCTCCTCATGCCAATATCAGCTGCATACCTGCTAGCGCAATAAACCCCGACAGCTGTTGCTGCCATACCATAAATATTGGTGGTCACAAGACGCATTGGTGTAGATAAAACAGCAGCAAGAGGCCCCCCTATGATGGATACTGCTTGGCCACTCTGTCCCATTGTTCCTTGATCCACAATAAGCAGGCTAGTTTTGCAATAAATAGCGAAATCTTCACAGTTGTTCTTGAATACATTATAACAACCAAATCCGTTTTCAAGAAGGTATTTCGCTCGATGGACCACAATGTCATTTGAGTCTGAGACAGCAAGAGTACAAGTTCCACCTCGCACTTTTGCAAGAAAGAGAGCAGGGCTGACAGTATACTCAAACCGATACAAGATGCCACCAGCAAGGAAGCAGTTCAGGCATGAGAGGATGACCCCATGACCATCTTGCTGCATAGTGCAGTTGGAACAAGGCACAGTGGAGCGGGCTGGTCCTGAGCTCAACAAGAGGACATCCAGCACAGTCCCTGTTCCTACTTCTTGGCCGCGCCTGGTAAAATGAACTACTTTATCATCCCCAATGTAGATTCCTAAACGAGAACAAGAAAAATAATTAGAAAAACCCTATTGATAGCATGGTATCATTTTAAGAGTTATCAGGGGAATCAAATTGCATTTACAGAACAAGAAAAAAGAAGTATGAAGTGGTGGATGAAAAAAGGCAGATGTAAACCATTTTAGAAACTCGACATCAGCTAGAACTACTTCTCTGCATGCTAGCAAAACATCTCTCAAAAGAAGACATTTCTAGATTTTTACATATGAATATAACATTCAAAAGAACAAATTCTACACCATCGCATTTACTGAGTTCCTATGCAAACCATCCATGCAACTGTTCATGATCTCAAACCAACTAACTCAGAAATCAGTCACCACAAAGTTACTCTGCCTGTATCATCCACAAGTTGAGTAGGATGTAAAAACTTAAAAGAAAAAAAGAGCAGCGCACCAACTGATGCTGTGACCACAAGAAAAGATTATATAGCAATCAGAAATGATGGCAACTAGCAATTGCAGATAAATACTATTCTGCAGTCCACTATTTTATTTTGCTTTTGGTCATGCAATGCAGTCGGCGCACGCTACAAAATTCTATATCAATATTGGTTAATCAATAATGTCATGGCATAGAATGTGATGGCATGCAATCATGCTCCCAAAGCTACTTTTGCAGGTCATAGCTTTTACACCACTTAGGTGCATTTTGGATAAGAACAAAGAAGAATGTTCAATAAAAACACTATAGTAATTCATCTTAAACATTACCAATTCCAATCACGCTTGAAACCCATTTCCCCATCAATCGTTTTGGTTCTTTAGACACACATATAAAAAAATTACCAATCAGCATATGCTGGTGGTACAAAAATCCCATGAGAACTATACATTGTTTATTTTGCGGTTAAATTTAAAAATGGTTACTGATTATTGGCTGATAGTTTTGTCACCGACGCATGAAAAAGAAACAGCCTTTTGCAATTCATTACAGGATCACCACCGAAACAAGAGAGAAAAAAATGACGAGAGCAAAAAGAAAGCAAACCCAATCGCAACACAGCAAACCCCCTACCCCACCTCTATAAAAAAAAACCTTCATAACAAAAGAAACAAGAAGATGGAGAGGGAGTACCGTGATGGGCGTAGATGTAAGCAGTCCTCCATGAATATATATGATCTCCTGGTTTCAGGCTTTCCTTACCAATCCTGTATTAGTTTGTTTTTTCAAAACCCAGTATTTGTAGATCAGAAATTTAGTAATATAACAAAGGAAAAAACGAAAAAAAAAAAGGATCAAAGAAACCAAACCTGTTAGAAAGCAGCCCCATATCTCTCTCTATCTCTCTTCCTTCTCTGCAATTTTTTTTTCCTTTCCAAAAGCGTTAAACAAATTGCAAAAACAGAACAATGGCTCTTTCCTACTGATGGCGATTTTGCACTCTATTTAAAATCTTCCCTGTTAAGCAAAGAGGTGTTTACGTGGCATTATCTTAACACCTGTCACCATTGCAGGCCGTATGCTGGGCCGCGCTAATAATTCCATTACAGATCACAAAATTACAATTATATATATATAAAAACTAAAACCAGGTATTTTCACTCAACTCATTGTTCACTATTTATAGCGTGACTATGTTTTTATCCTTCCTTGAAAAATCAATGACCTTAGTGTTGTCATTAAAAAATTAACTATAGATATGAGAGTCTTTTCAATTTGTTTTATCATAATAAAATAATTTAATAACTCTTCGAATAAGAATCTTTAAAAGTACCTTAAAAGGACTACTTTTTTTCTTTTCATTTTCTAAAATACAATAAAATAAAAAGTTTATTCTTGGAATAAAAAAAATACATTGAATTAATTAATACTGAAATAGAAAAAGTTGTTGGTGGTGCATGTGTTATAAGTGTCACCATGTGGGAAACGCTAGTGCATTTTGAATAGCATATGATATTTTTTGGTGGAAAAAAATATCATTTCATCATGTTTTTTAAAGTATTGATACATTCTTTTCCAGTTGATCGGTATGAGTTGGAGGTAGCAGAGCGGTTTGTTGCTGGTGATTTTTTTTTATTTTTTCATTCATTCCCTAAAAGTTACATGGTGGCTTTATTTGTTTTTAATATTTTAATTTTAATTTTAATTTTTTTATTTCTAATTTTTGTTCTTGGTTCTTTTATAAAAGTTTTATTTATTTTTAATTTCATCATTTAATACTAATTTGTCATCTGTTATTTTTTTAGTTGTCCTTTATTCTTTTAATTTCTTATTTTTTGGGTTTTTTGTATAAGTTTTACTAATTTTCAATTTCATCATCCAATCTAAATTTATAGTATATTATTTTTTTCAATATAGTCTTTGTTTTTTTAATTGTTTTTTACTTTTGTTGAAGTTATTTTTATTTTTAATTTAACCATTCAATAAAAAAATTATAGTTTCCCTTTAATTTATTTTTTATTTCAATTTTCATTATCATAATTTTAATTCCTATCTTTTTTTTTTATCCTTTTATGTAATTCATTTTTTTTTCAAATTTCATCCTTTAACATTTAATTTGTTATGGATTGAGCTTCATGAATTTTCTATGTATGGTACTTCCGGTCTAATGACCCGAGTTACGGGTTTGAAAAGTTAAACAGGGTTGACATCTTTTTTAATCTTATTTTCTTTTTTAATTTCATCATTCGACATTAGTTTTTTTTTTATTTGGCTTTGTTGCTTTCTTTGATTCTTTTTCTATAAGGTTATCCCAAACTCATGACTTGCGACGTGGGTTTGGCGGGTTGACCCGGGCTAACTCGTTTTTTATTGTCCAGTTTACATGTCTATCATACTAACTCGGGTTGACTTACGCTGGTTTTTTTTTTTTATCTTTTTTATCCAATTTTTTTGTTCCATATTTAATTGTTTGAAAATTGAACATAATTATTTTTTTGCACTTGGGAAAAAGTTTTTTTTCCTAGGTTACCGTGGTTTTTTTTTTAATCTATTTACTACAATGCTTATGTTTTTATTATTTGATTGAAATAAAACCTGCTTATTTGACGTGTCAAAGTTATGACCCATGTCATTAATTTGTTTTCTTTAAAATACGCTTGTGACACCTAAATATCATTTTTTATAGAAAAATAGCTCGGACTTATAGCATAACGCGAGCCCTCATTTAGTAAAAACAAAATCTTCTAGGTATTTTATAATGAAGCCATGAACCGTAGAGCTCCTAATAAATCTTTATTGATTTTTTTTTAAAAAAAATTGATCATCAAACATTTTTTTATTGATTGTATCATTTTGTGTAAACACCAAGCCTAAAATTTTAAACCCGTGCTGAATGGGATATTTCTCAACAAAAAAATAAAAGAAAATTTTGTGATTAGTGGTGAAAATTCTTGATAAACTGGTGCTTTAAGTCTCGTGATAAATTATGTAAACCTAATTAGAAAGAAAATAATGAATTTAAAGGAAAATACTTTTTTGTGACTGGAGGTGGAAGTCTTTACAAAAGAAATTTAAAGTAGAATTTTGAATAAAATAAAGAATAAAATCGTGCATAGAGAATATTAACGGTTAGAGCAAACCTCCTATGTAGTAGAGTGATTTATAAAAAAAATAATAAAATTATTTGAATTATTTTTATGATAAAAGGTGAAATGTCCTAAAAGAGTAGTATTATTAATCGCGGATTAAATGAAATAAAATCATGTACAAAAGTTTTTGAGATTAAGAGATTTATGAAAACTACTCCTGTAAAAACTAACGAGTGACAATTTTGTAAACAAGGAAAAAAGTTTCCTTCCCTATTAAATAGAAGAAGCTGACGATTTGAAGAGACAATTTGCCTTGAAAAACTCATCTTCTCTTCCATTTTTCTTCATTTCTCAAAGATTGAAGTGAAGGGAAATTGTCTTAGGTGGATTTTTATCAAAGAAAAAAACTAAATTAGAAAACCTAGAGAGAGAGAGGGGGGGATTGGAAGCATAGAAACAAGAGCGATGAAGACTAATTTTAGAAGAAATGGTAGATTTGTGGAAGGACATACCTTTAACTCATTAAATTGAGTTTAATTGTTGTTAGGTAAGATGATTTCTATGACTTTATTGCCTTTAATGGAGTTTTTATTGAAAGGGAAAGAAAACCCTAAATTTAGATTTATTAGGGTTTATGCTTGATTTTTGAAAATGATAATTTGAATGGTCACTTGTTAATTTATGATGTAATGACATGTTTATTAAGCAAATTGAAGGGATTTTGGTTAATTATGGGGTTTTACTATGAATAACCACGTTGTTAGATAAGGTGAGTGAATTACTTAACATATTGTAATTATCTAGTTAACAAAACACTATAAGAGGTGGTGCTTTTACTGTGCACCACCTTACAAAATACTATTTATTTTAATAGTGTTTTTTTTAAATATATTTTTTCAAATTTAAATTTTATCCTTTTACATTTGGTTTTTTTAATAGAATTTCATGATTTGTTTCAGTTTGTTTTCTATGGGGTTATCCGAGTCTTACGATTCTGGTTATAAATTTAACAGGTTAACCTGATTTACTCTATTTTTTTTCTTTTATTTGACTTTTCTCCAAATTTTATCATTCAACATTTTATTGAGTAAGAATTAGACTTTCTGATTTATTTTGATTTATTTTCTATGAGGTTAACTTGGTTTATGACCTGAGACATGAGTCTGACAGTTTAACTTGGGTTGACTCGGGTCAATTTTTAATCCTTTTTTTAAATTATTTTTTAAAAAAATACCATGAGCATCCTATAGTTTACTTTAGTTTACATTTTGCCTTTATTGTTTCATAACTTACATAAAACACTCTAAACTTTTTTTTTGGTGAAAAAAACATCCTCAACTTTATATGTCTTTAAATGACGCAAAAAAACAGACAAAAAAAAAGTTCTAATTATTTATAGGTTTGTCATTATTTTTTATTTAAAGATTAAAGAACTCTTGGTGCAAAAAAACTCCTATTATTTACAAGTTACCGTTGGAGTTTTTTTTTTTGACCCGGTCAAAACACACAATTTCTTCTTATCAAAACTTGCAAATTTTTTCGTATCAAAACATATATTTGAGCTTATCAAAACACATAAATATTCTCATAAAAAAACACACTTTTATTCTCATCAAAACAACATCCCTTCATCTCATCAAAACCAGGGGTGATCATTTTCGGTTCGATTCGGTTTTTACATAAAAAAATGAACCAAACCGACATTATTAATTTTAAAATTTTAAAATCGAAACCGAACCGAAACCGGTTCAAACCGACTGGTTTTGGTTCGGTTCGGTTTTTGTTGTTCAAAAAACAGTAAAACCAAAAAGAAAATCTCGGTGCCCAGTGTCCACAAACTCCAAGCAAATCTACAAGCAAATCTCAGTTTCTGTTGTTCACGAAAACAGATCTGTCCAGTACCCACAAATTACAAGCAAATCTCGGTTTCTGTTGTTTAAGAACACAGATCTATCCAAAAATTACAAGCAAATTGTAACTTAATAATAATTAAAAAAAACAAAAACCCACAAGATGCAGACTACAGAGATGAACTTGAAATGGAGTTAGAATTTTAATCATCAAAAAGTCATCTCTTTTTTTATCTGCCCAACCCATGTAGTTTGATTAGAGTAAATGTATTGTTGATGCAAGGGTGAACTTAAAGAGATGAGATAAGAGATGAGAGGGAGAGAGAAAAGGAGGAGGGGCTACGGGGAGATGAGAGGCATGGAGAAAAAAGGGAAAGGGAGGGGGGCTGTTAAAAGAATCAAAAGATGATGAGAGGCAGGGAGAAAAAGAGAGAACAAAAGGGAAAAGGAAGGGGGGCTTTGTGAGAAGATGATGAGAGGCAGAGAAAAGAGAGGGGGGGCGTCAACTGCACTTTAGGTCTAGGGTTTTTTCTATTTATACTTGGTTTTTTTTTAAATGCTGGAATGGTTGAACCGGTTCGGTTCGGTTCAATCGGTTTCAGACTTTGGAAACCGAAACCGAACCGAACCGAGATTTTTTCTAACTATTCTAATCGGTTTAATCGGTTTTTTTTTTCGGTTCAGTTTTTTCGGTTAATTTTTTCTCGGTTTTCTCGGTTTATTCGGTTTTTCGGTTTTTTTGCACACCCCTAATCAAAACCTGTAAATTTCTTCATATCAAAACACAAATATTCTCATCAAAATATCAACCCTTTTTCTCTTCAAAACAACACCTTATTTTCTTATGAAAACTTGTACCCTTCTTCTCATCAAAACAACACTAATTTTTTTTTTATCAAAACAACACATCTTCTTCTCATCAACCATTTATTCTTATTATAAAAAAATCTTTATAAACTCACAAATTCAAAACAGGAATTCATCTACATCAAACATAATAATAGCATACAAAGTTGTAACAATTATGAAATATTGGAAAAAATAGTTGTTAGGATTTTAGAGATTAAAGTTAGCAAGAACAAGCTATTCTATAGATGTGATGATAGGTCATGTGACAACACATTCATTGATTGATGTAAACTTATAAATGAAATTGAATTAACTATGAAAGAGTTTACATATGTTAATGATATTAAACTTATACTAGGTGAAGTGAATATAATGAAAGATGAGTTACATCAAGTTCGGATCAAGAATCATAATATGAAGGCTAGCATTATACGTATAGAGTTAATGGTGATAGTTAATTTAATATGTGCAATGCTAATGTTTGTAACTATTATAATGTCCATGTTAAACAAATGATATTAATACATGAAATAAATCATCAACAATGCAATATGTTTCAAAAGTTGCATATATCAAGGCAACACTGATATTAATACATCTATTAACAAATATGTTTTAAAAGTTGTATACATCAAGGTAGTAGAAAACATCCTAATACTTAGAGACCATATCATAAACACATATAACAATTTAAAGATTTTCATATTCTTCACTTAATATGGTTTATTTGTGTTGAATGCTGAGAGAATGTAAATTGAGTAGTTTGTTATTTAAAAGAAAAATATTGATTGGCTAAATGTAGAATTTTTAAACTAATAGAATTAGCACAAATAATATGTTAGATAATTACATGTATATCTGAAAAGGATGATATACTAGCAACCTTTCTACCAGCTCTACTAGCTTTGCCACCTTTGGATTCTCTTACAACACCTCTAGTTCATCTCACAACAACTATTGATAACCCGAATCTCCTAACATTACCCTTTGATCCTTTCACATCTTTGGATACTCTACCATTACATCCACCACTAAGTTGGGCAGTACTATCTCTTTAATATGTACTGGAATTGTGGGTATATTGCTTACAATTATTAACCTTAATGTGGCAACCTCTTTTTTTTTGTCATTACCAAGTATCTATTCTCTATCTTTCCTTCTTATATTCTTTTTTAGTTGACCTACACTTTTTTCAGGTTTAAGGTAGCATAATTACATTCCTATCATCATGATCTTGAGGTAGCATAATTACATCTTGATCATCAAGATCCAATACAACCTATTATAATGAGTAAACCACCTCAAAGTATGTCTTTTTAAATATTTTCATAGTGTAATACGTGTGAAAAAAACTTCAATTTCAATTCTCTTATGCTTTATGCAAGGTACCACAACCTACATGTTATTTCATTTATCATCCATTCACCACAAGAAAAGTTATTTTTATCTTAATCAACACACAACTTGTTTGACCATCAAATACTTGATATTCAACAATGCTAGTTGGAATCTTGCTTAAATTTCTATCATTCTCAATAGAATTATCCAATAACTTCCTTATAAATAGTGTAGTTTTTGTTTCCCATTGTGCAGACTGTGCAAATCTATCATGAAAACCTAGTCATTAGTTTCAGCATGATTTATCTACGACATCAAAATTAGCATAGCCCTATATTTCCCAACCCAGTTATTGAAAGATTATGCCAGATTATGCCAAGTTATTGGTGATATTTTCCACTTTAATTGCATTGTCAAACATATGCCTAACTTAAGTCTCACTAGGTATTTGTTTTTAACCAATTTGATGTTCTATTGTCCATAATTTTAATATCTTTCATATGGCTGTTGTATTCCAAAATTGTAAAAGTTTTTAAAGCACCCCAAAAGCTTATCTTAGTTCTAACCCATAATTTTCTTTCTTTTTTAGATTGACATAGATATGTTGATTCAGGTAGACTCTATTAAAAAAAGACAAAATTCTAAAAATCAAATTAATTATAAATAGTTTTTTTATAAAATAGATATGTACCTTTTGTCTGTTAGACATGATACAAAAAAGATCTTTGATGTATTTGATCTATAAAGTGCATATAAAAACCATCTTCACGTGTCATTATTTTCACATTCAACAACAACATAAGCAAAAATTAATAGTCTATTACTGTCATCCAAACTAGCTGTAGACAATAATACTCTCCATAAGCCCTCATTTAGATGACATCCATCAATCCCAATGAAGGTATATTAACAAATCCTTTCTTCGTCGCCTTCAAACATACATACCCCCTTTTTAAATTTTCTTGGTGAATACATTTTATAGTTGTAGTTAAGGTTAAATTTTATAAACATATTAAACCCTAAGTTATAGTGTTTCAAAAGTTGGATATATCTAGGTAGTCTCTTATAAAACTCCTTATGACTTCATTCCATAAACTTTTTAGCTTAAGTCTTTGTTCTTCATAGTTGTATTGAGTGTGAATTAATCCTAAACTTATCATTCGATATTGTATCAAATGCTTCCTTGGATGTGTTTAGGTCTGCACTAATAATTGAAAGCAACTTCTTTGCTATCCAAGTAGAATTAGATGTTATTATGTTTTTATGCCTACTGCAACTATGTTGATCTCACAAAGACATAACCATGAGAGTTTTACTACCTTAGAAACCAAAGAAACATATATCCTCCATACACAACCATTACCCATACATGTAGCTTTGACCCTTTCTTTCTTATTAATGTATCTTTTCAGATGATATCCATGTTTCAGTTTATATTCTTCATAAATATCTCTAAAGTGAGTGACATTAGTGAAAATCTCACATTCAGCAAACTTAATAGATCCATCAACACCCACATTAAATGTCTTACACTTAAATCTAGTTGTAAGATCAATAACTTTTTTTTTTCTTTTATCACTGTCACTTTCTTCTTTATCACCTTTATCGCTACTACCAGAAGTTTCACTATCTTTAACATTAACATCATCTTTATCGCCACTTAGCTTCCCTTTATTTTTCGAGTTTGTTACACCATTAAATATTTGACCAAACCAAGCATTTTTTTAAACTATCAATCCATGCATCTTTATTTGCAATCAAGAATTCAGACCCTTCCTTATCTGAAGGAATACAACCCTCATCATCTTCGCTAGAATCCTCATCCTAGTAATCTTTCTACATTCAATACCACTATCTTCACTTTAAATATTATAATTTGAACTTCTCACACAAGCACTTACACTTTAAATTATAATTTTATAATCCATTCATCTTTATTTGCACTCATACTAGAACTACCAACACCCACACTAACACCTATATTAGAACAACCAACACTAGTACCAGCACCCATATTATAACTATTAACATCCACAATTATAATTGGACCCTCTCCAGAATCCAAACCAATACCATCCTTATTTTTATCAAAATCTAAACCTTTTTCTTCAATAATTAGTATAACTTTATTACCATCATTGTTTGAAAATATTTTACTCCAACAAACCTATCAACAACATTAGCAACATTTGGTTTGCATGTATAACACTTAGGCATTTTCATTTATAGTAGAGCAATATGATGATCAATATCAATATGATTTCTTCCTTTCCTTTTACTTCATACATATTCAAAATCTATGTTATCAAGGAATTATTAGCTATTTTATTATCCCTATCATCCCTTATACTATACCCATACAAGTCTTTGTCATAAACTTGCTTGCAAATTAACAATTTGTCTATGCAATATATATACTCAAAGAAGTAGTTTATCATAATGTATAAAACAATTCCATGATGTACAATAATGCTGGACATTTTATTTCCTGTAAAATTAAATACTAATTAAGCATTTTACAGTAAAAGAATACAAAATCAGGGTTATAGTCACCCTAATTTTCAATTTGGAGAATTTTTTAGGTTTTCAAGAAAAAAAATCTAAGTTGTTTCCCTACTTTTATAAACCCCTTTGAGTTTTGAATATTGAACAAGAAACAACTTAGAGATCTACGGTTCCATATTAACTTAAAGTTTATGCACTTTGTTTTTTATGTTTAATCTTGCAAACCAAACAATATTCTAATGAAATAGCAACAATTAAACAACCATTAAACCTAACTTGATTGTTAAAGTTTCAATTCAAGAAAACAAGTGAGATGACATACCTTTTTGTTGTCTCATTATTGATGACAACAGTACATGGGAGAAATCCCACCACCTAATGATGTTAATCAATATAAAGATAATTGACTACAAATCCCTTAAACATTGATTTTGTAGAATTTTAGGTTAAATCGAGATGAGTTTTTTACAAATTTTATAGAGCTTTTGTTTAGTTTAGAAATCATATCAGAGAGAGAAAATGTGGGATAAGGTTGTGTTTGTCTTTTGTAAAGTTTTTGGATATAATATATATGGGGTTAGTTTGGTTATTTAACATGATTTGAAATTTTTTGATGAATAATGATGTTTTTTGTAATTTTAAAAACAGTGGAGGTAAAGTGCAAAACAAAGTAAATTATAAAATGCTCAGGATAAGTCTCTTGTTTCTTATTGGTTTTCTTTCACTTCTAGAAAATCGACAATAATCATTAAACGTTTATTCAAAAATTTTGCTTTTCTTTGAAAAATTAATTTTTTTTTTTGAAAACTAGCATCTTAAAAAAGAAAAGGTAACAAAGACAAAAGAAGATTTTGAAAATAACATAGCTAATAAGTTGTTTGGAACCAATTCTCTATTATAACTGAATTCAATTGATAAATAAGTTGAATTCACATGTTTAGTTAAGATAAAATTCAATTCATTTTATTTCTTATATTACCCTTATTACCTTCATCTTATTTTTTCAAATATTTCTTAAAAAAAGATGGGTAGATGAGTGTTTTGAGAAAGTTAGTTTGAACATTATATTTCTTCTTTTTGGAATTGTAAAATCAGAGGGGTTAACATCTGATTTATTTTGGTAGTATTTTTAGAGATTAAATTCTATTTAGAATTCAATTTTTAACACTTAAAAGTATTCCAAACATGCTATAAGAGAAACCGTTGTTGGGAAAAGCATTTTCTCAAAAACCATTTTTCTTAACAACAATTTTTTGAGAAAACGCTCTTCCCAATAGTGCTTTCTCTTAGAATACTTTTTTTTTAATTTTACAAAATAAAAAAAGAATTAAAAAGAGTTTTTACAAAAATAGGAAACTTAAACATGTTTTTTTAATTGTAGAAAATAATAAACTGGTTTGTAAATAGATTTTTGTATTTAATCAAAACTTTTTTTAAAATTATTTAAAATATAAATCAAATCCTTCTTAATAAAAATCACTAACAATTAAGAATCTCAATCTAGCCAAGTTGTTTCCCCTTGATTACTTTTTTAATTTTATAAAAGAATAAATAGATTTTTTTCATTCAAAAAACAAATATTAACTTTTTGATAGAGTTTGTATACGAATAAAAAAGACATGAATACATCCATATTTTTACATGTATTGTTTTTTATTTTTATTTTAGTTTTTAGATTGATTAAGAGGTGTTTTGGAGTTGAAATGTGATTATTGAGGTTTGTAGGTGTTTTTTTTTTATGAAAAAAGATTGAAATTTGAGTTTTGGAGTTCAAATTACTTGGACCTTAATTTTCTGACCATCTTGGATGTTCAAAATCTATTGGAGTGGATGATATGTTGTTTGTTTATTTTAGAAAAAATAAAAACCTTAAGGGGTTAACATGTCATATATGTGAGTTAAAAAAAAAGATGAGCGAATAGAGAATGACTATTCCTTTTTTTTTTTTAATGTTTTTTAATTTACAAAATAATTTTTTTAAATAAAATAATGACAATAATATTTTAAAATTATATGACGACACTTTTTGTTTAAATAAAATTAAAGGTTTTGAATGATAATATTACCAGTATTTTATTAATGATTATACGTGTAATTAATATGCATAATTGTTTTTAAAAAAACATTTCTCTTAGATATTTAATAAAAATAAAATGCCATGTTTTTGTGTGATTTTTTATACAATTTTCTCAAATTAACTATTCCTTTATTTTTTTTCATGTAGTAGATAAAAATTATCAAAGTATATATTTTTTATTTGAACTTTATCTTCAAGTCATGATAAGTCTTGAAAAAAAAAATACATTTTTTTATATAAAACAACAAATTTTTTAGATAGAGAAACTTTTCAAAGTGATTAATAGAAAAATATATTTTGCCTAACACAAACATGTCTTGAATAAACTAAATAAAAAACCTTTTTTCATGTTAGAAACACGTTGATCTCAACTTTGTTATGACAAATGTTTTATAAAAATTAAATAAACCTTTTTATGTACATATACCAATTTTTTTAATACAAAAAATTAAAATTAAACGACTCTATTTATTAATTGAAATAGAAACTCATAACATAGTGTGTACAATTAAGCTAGTTAGTGATGGCTTCTTGATAAAGATCACGGTTGAAGGATTCATTTCTTTGCGTATATTATTAATTTAATCTACCATCGTTTTTATGAAGGATTAGCCAAGCCTAGCTCGTTTTCTTCTCGGCTTGTAATAAGAGAAGAAAAGGCTAGAGAGGAAAGAGTACTGAATCAATAGAAAAATAATCTTTTGTAGATCATGGGCTTGGAAAGCCCATGTGAACGATGTTAGTATTATTTGATTGCATTTATTGATTAAAATAATATTTTTTTTATTTTTAAAAAGTTATTTTTCATATTAACATATTAAAATAATTTAAAAATATTTTTAAAAATTATTTTTCACGATGACGACATGTGTAACTGTCATCTTGAGTTTTTTTTGGTTAACTCGAGTTTACTTTATTTTTTTAATGAAATATTTTTTTTAATAATTTTTTTAAAATTATATATATGAGTTTTACATCTAAGTTTATCCAAATAAATTACATATTTTTAATTTCATAAAAATATTGTTCATTTCATGATTTTTTTTTTAAAGACATGTTATCACTGACTAATTTAATTTTATTTTATATTCCGACTCTGAACATGGTGGAAACCAATAGGCTAGTGTACGCAGAACACAGTACACAATGATTTGATGTAACAGTGAAGTCCTTAAAGCATAAGTATCTTTTGTCATGACATGCAAGGTGAAGAACACAATAAACAAAACAATGGTGGGGTAACATTTTAATGAGTGTTTATTTTTATATTATAATCTGTTTTTTAAAGTATTTTTTTTAAAATATTAAATTAATTTTTTAGATATTTTTAAATGATTTTAATATACTAATATTAAAATTAAAAAAATATTATTTTAATACATTTTTAATTTAAAAACACTTTTAAAAATCAAATTTCTCCCTGTTATCAAACATATACCTATAAATTAGCCGACAAGCACAATTGGGATACAGCAAGCTGCTTGAGCCTGTGTGAACTTGAACGGGTAGTTGTTGAAGTCTTCAAATTTGTCTTTAACGTAAACTACACTTTTAAAATGTGATTGGAAAGCTCGAAACCCTAATGGAAATGTCTTTGGCTGCCTAACGATCGAGCATCTTTGCCTTTGAAGAGTCTAGGCAAGCATCATCAAATGGACGACTTGATTGTACATCGTTCTTGTCGTCAACAAGACTGTATATTTTTGTTTCCTTCTTTCGGCTACGTGAGAAAATTAAGTTGCCGTGCTTCTTCGTATACGCCAGGGGGCCATGTGGCGAGCACATGTAAATTAGCTATCGTTTTATGCGGTTCAAACTTCAAAGCTGATTGAATTTGAATTCGCACAAATAATAATAATAATAATAATAATAATAATAATAATAATAATAATTAATTCATCTAGATGCATCCGACAAAATGATAATGATTTTCTAATTATATAAAACATTTGATTAAGCTACCTTCAAACTATGTTTTAAATGACAAAAATATGATTTATATATCTATTTTGAGAATCTTAATTTTATTAAGCATCAAAAACCTTTCCTAAGCATTTAAGTTAGTTATTAGATAACCTTAAAAAAAGTGTTAGTTGTTCAAACATTTGATTTGTGTGTTTGTGTCTATATATATATATATGTATGTATGTATGTATGTATGTATTTCAAATGTATCTATAATTTTTTTAAAATTTATTTATGATATCATCACATTAAAATAATTTAAAAATAAAAAATTAATTTAAAATAAAAAATTTAAAAATATAATTTGACCACAAAAATAAATATTATTTACTATAGAAGTTTCTAAAGAATTCAATTCATTAGAAAAATGTTTCCAATAAATGTTTTTTATTCTTACATATTTCTATTGTTTTTTCAAATTAATTCTCCGTATATATATATATATAATTCAAAAAAATATGTGAGTGATTTAGATGCTAATTTGAAGGGTGCACACATCAACCTCCGTGCAACCTCACACACGTACACAACTCAATATCACTTCAACGCAGCATATCCTTTAATATATTCGTATGAGCTAACAAGATCATTCGCAAGAGAATCTACCCCACCCAATCTTTCCGTGCCACCTCCTCTTCCCACGTGACTCGTCCACGTCATCACCCGCCAAAATCCCCCCGACCTCT
>Ga0325401_1002450_pt1 | contig 16511 bp, 16 predicted proteins | sample PopdelMetagenome_FD_205666 | JGI IMG/M metagenome (GOLD analysis project Ga0325401, IMG submission 205666) | Populus deltoides microbial communities from Bellville, Georgia, United States - Xylem-PdKOR-R2 | ecosystem: Host-associated > Plants > Phyllosphere > Stem > Wood/Secondary xylem | place...
CGGCGGTTGCTGCGCCTGCCAACTCGGCAGCCAGCCTCTCGGTCGCGAAGGCGGCTCGCGCCGGTTCGCCGACTGCCAAGAAGAACGAGCTGGCCGGTGGCGGCATCATCGTCGCGATCATCGCGGCGGCGGCTGTCGTTGCGGGCATCGTGATCGTTGCCGACGAGGACGATGACGCGGACAGCAACTGAGCTGTTCGGTCCTCGACCAAAAGGATAGCGGCCCCGAAACGGGCCGCTATTTTTTTTAGCTTTTGTTCAGGCGTTTGATGCACCCGCCTGACAAGCCCGCACCGCTTCTATAGCGGCCCGATCATGCACCTGTCCGATGACGAACTCGCCCGGTACGCCCGCCACATCGTCCTCAAGGAAGTCGGCGGCGCAGGCCAGGCACGGCTGCGGGACGCGACGCTGGTCGTGATCGGCTGCGGCGGGATCGGCAGTCCGGTGATCCAGTACGCCGCCGCCGCGGGATTCGGCCGAATGCGGCTGGTCGACGACGACCACATCGACCTGTCCAATCTGCAACGCCAGACGCTGTACGCGACGGTGGATCTGGGCTGTCCCAAGGCACAGGTCGCGGCGTCGCGGGTAGCCGCGCTCAACCCCCATGTCGCTGTCGAGCCGCTGGTGTCCCGAATCAATCGCGACAATGGGGCCGCTATCCTGGCGGATGCCGACGTGGTGATCGACGGCAGCGACAGCTTCGACACACGCCTGACCGTTGCCGATGCGGCGCTAAATGCCCGCGTTCCACTGGTATCGGCTGCGGTCGGCCAATTCGAGGGGCAACTGGGCGTCTTTCGCGGGTGGGAAGCAGGCAAGCCCTGTTATCGCTGCTTCGTGGGTGATGCGCCTGCACGCGACGGCGTCAGCTGCGCCGAGGACGGCGTGCTCGGCCCGGTGACCGGCATCCTGGGAAGCATGGCGGCGCTGGAAGCCATCCGCTCGGTCACGCCCTTCGGCGAGGACGCGGCGGGGACGGTCGTGCTGGTCGATACGCTGGCGCTGCGGTTCCGGACGTTGCGGCTGCCCGAGGATCCCGGCTGCCCGGCCTGTGGCGGTGCGACGGCGGCTACCCTGCCCAGCTGATCCAGTCGCCATAGGCATGGCACGTCGCGAGCAGGCGCGCGATCCCCGAAGGCCAGCAGGTCAGGACTAGTTGCACCTCGTCGCGCGCGGCCGTCCACTCGAAGCCGATTCGCGCCAGGGGGCGTTCGGCGGTAGCTATCGCTCCGGCGTCGGCGATGATGTCGTCGATCGCGGCGCGATCCGTGGCGGCCAGATACTGCAGCACCATCGAATGGATCACCACGCGGCAGCACCCTCTCGCCTGAGGCGTCGCGAGCTCACGGGCAAGCCATGGTGCGGCGTCGCCCTGCTCCACCATCGGCGGGTGGGCCTGCGCGAGCATCAGTGCCGCATCGAGCCGCGCCGCCCGGGCGGGCTGGTCCGCCCAGACGTGGGCGAGCAGCCGCTCCCGCGTCGCCGCGTCGTGTGGATCGAGCGGAGCGAGGTCGACACCGCGAGCGGCTACCACGTCGAACGCTGCGCAAACCGGCGAAGGTCCCCGCCATGTCGGTGCGATGCGGACGGGCGAATCAGGTTGTCCGGCCGCCACGCCGCCCAGTTCATAGGCGTAGTGCGCCAGATTAAGGTTCAGCCCACCGCTGGCACCGATCTCCAGCAGCTCCAAGGGCAGACCGAATCGGTCCTGCGCGACCATCAGTGCCGCGAAGATCGCCGCCGCGCGCCCCACTTCGTTGGTCTGGGGCACCGAGCGCATCCACTCGGCCACGAAATCGTCCTCGGCGGCGAGCACCGCGCCTACCGCGCCGTCATAATCGTCATGCTGGCGGCAATAGAGCGCGCTGAGCCGCGGGGACGAGCCGTTGCGGGCCAGCGCATGCAGCGCGGCGTTGAAGCGCATCGCCAGCGCCGAGGCGGAGGCGTCGCGCGGCCAGGTTTCGATCAGCCGCGCGGTGCGCGGGGCCCGCCCCAGCTGGCGTTGTCCGGCCCGCAGCACCTCGGCCACGAAGGGCGATCCCAGCGCCCGCGCGACCCTGGCCTGGTCTTCCAGCGCGCCGCGCTGCTCGATGGGCGCCATGAACGTCATGCGATTATCGAGACTTTCGAGTGAGGTCGTGGTGAGCGCGGCGGTCGATCGCGACGGCTAGAAGCTCTGCCAATCGTCGCCGGCATGCGCCAGCGTGCGGGGCGGTGCTGCGGCGGCGGCGGCGGCCCGCGCCACCGACGGGCGGGCACGGTCGCCGAGGTTGAAGCGTCGAGCCTGCTGGGAGAGCATCGACACCTCCGTCGCCAGGTTGCGCGCCGCGGCGGAGGTCTGTTCGACCATCGCGGCGTTCTGCTGCGTCGAGCGGTCCATGGTGCCGATCGCGGTACTGATCTCGGCGATCGCGGACGCCTGGGCATGATTGTCGGACGCCATGCCGCCCAGCAGCTCGTGAACGCTGGCGACGTCGCCGGAGATGTCGGCGAGCGAGCCGTCAACCTTCTGCACCATGTCAACCGCGGCGAGGATGTCGGTCTGGGTGGCGGTGAGCTGGCCACGCGCGCGCCCGGCTTCCTCCTCGGCCCGCATCGCGAGCGCGGAGACGAGGTCGGCGACCACCGCGAAACCACGTCCCGCCTCACCCGCGCGCCCCGCCTCGACCGCGGCGTTCATCGCCAGAACGCGGGTCTGGAACGCGATCTTGTCGAGACCCTCGATCACGCTGTCGATCCCCTTGGCGCTCTCGGCGACGCGGGTCATCGCCTGCACCGCGGCGTCGGTGGTTGCGCGGCCGCTGCCGACGGTCGCGATCGTGCCGTCGGCACGAGCGACGGTCCGGCTCGCGGCATCGGCGGTCGCCTTCAGCCGGCCGTTCATCTGGGTCACCGCCGCCGAAGTCTCCTCGAGACTGGCGGCGTTGGCCTCGGTCCGGCGCGCCAGATCCTCGGCGGCGCGCGCGATCTCGCCCGAGCCTGAGTCGATGGAGGCGGATGCGTCCATGACCGAGGCGATCAGCCCACGCAGCGCGGTGACCGCGGCGTTGAAATTGGTCTTCACCGCGCCGTATTCGCCCGGGAAGTCGCGCGCGATCCCGACCGTCAAGTCGCCCTCGGCCAGACGGGAGAGCTCGCCCGAAACCGTCTCGACGACCATCTTCTGCGTCGCTTCGGCGGCGGCCTGCGCCGCGTCGGCCCGCTGCTTGGCGACGGCGGCGTCGCGGAAGACGAGCACCGCGCGAGCCATCTCGCCCAGTTCGTCGCGGCGACCCGTGTCGGGGACGGCCACCTCGTTCCGGCCTGCGGTCAGGTCGGCCATGGTCCGGGTCAGGCGGGTGACCGGGCGGGCGATCATCCGGCTGAGCATGATCGCCAGCGCGATCGCGATACCGATCAGCGCGAGGCCGCCGACCAGCAGGACCTCGGTCGCGGTGTCGATCGCATGCTCCTGCCGATCCGAGTTGGCGGCGATCGAGGCTTCCTGGGCGTCGCGGATGTCGCGTAGCGGCAGCACCGCGGCGCTGACCAGCACCGCCTTGCCCGCGTCGCGGACCTCGTCCTCCGCCGCCTCGCGCCTACCCGCCTTGACCTTGGCGATCAGGCGGTCACCCCAGTGGCGGCGCCACGCCAGCGTTTCGCGGCGCGAGGCCGCCAGCGCCTCGCGCAGCTTGGGCTCGACGAGCAGCGTCTGCAACTCGGCGGACGTCTTGTCGTACTCGACCTGCGCCTCGTCATAGGATTTGAGGTACGAGGCGTCGCCCGTGACCAGGAAGCCGCGCATCTGGCTGTTCTGGCGCAGCAGCGCGGTTTCGAGCGTCAATCCCTTGGCATGGATCGACTGGCTGAGGTTGTTGCGGTCGGTGGAGCTGCGAACCTGCGAGATGTTCGCGAAGAACACGCTCATCACGATCGCGGCCGATACGCAGATCAGGAGAAAGGACAGGCCGAGCTTGCGTGGAATGTTCAATCGATCGAACATCGTGACCTCTGGTATCTGGGGTTCCGGGCGTTCGGAGGGGTGCGACGGTCAGAGCCCGTATCGCAGCGACGCCGACACGGTGCGGCCGTTGATGCTGCGGCCCCAGCCGATCCCGTTGGCGGGCACCGTCCCTTGCGAAAACTCGAAGAAGCCGGCCTTGTTGAACAGGTTGCTGGCGTTGACCATCACCTGCACCCGGTCGGTCGCGCGGACCTGGACGAACCCGTTCACCACGGTGAAACCCGGCATCTTGAGCAGGTTGGTGTCCTGCGCATAGCTTTCGGTGATGCCGACGACGTTGGCACCGATCGTGACGTTGCGCAGCTCGACCTGCGGGGTCGTGACGAAGGTCCAGGCGGGCTGGTGACGCGGTTCCTTGCCGGTCAGCGTCGGGTCGAGCTTGTCCTCGGTGATCTCCGCGGTGGTCCAGGTCGCGCCCGCGGTGATGCTGAACACGCCGTATCGGTAGCCGCCCTCCAGTTCGACGCCGTCAGCCTTGTAAGCGCGGATGGTGCGGGTGGCGGCGCCGTTCAGGACGTTGTGGTCGTCGGCGGTCGCGTGGAAGGCGGTGACGTTGAGCGTCGCGCCGCCGGTGCGGAGTTTCAGTCCCCCCTCGACCTGAGTGACAGCATCGTACTTGTCGCTCGCATTGGGTACGCTGCCGTCCGTCGTGCTCACCGCCGGGGTGAAGAGGATCTTGTCGGCATTGGCGCGCCCGCCGCTGCTGTAGCGGGCGAAGACCGAGAACGGCTCGGCGACGCGGTAATTGATGCCGGCCGAGTAGCTCAGATAGTCGTAGTTGTAGTGGACCGGCGCGGGTCGATCGAGCGGCAGGAATGCGACCCGCGTCTCGGGCGGGGTGATGCGGCCGTCGCCGTTAATGTCACGGGTGACGAGGCCGACGCGCCCGCCGCCCAGGTCCGCTCCGACCAGCGATCCGCGAACCCGGCCGGTGTCCCAGCGGAGCGAACCGCCGACCGCGACCTTGCCGATATGGTAGTTCACCGAACCATAGGGCGCGATGATCCCGTAGGCGACATCGAAGATGCGGCGGAAATTGCTATCGTTGCGGCTGAACGCGTAATAGCCGTCCAGCGTCTGTGGAACGCCCGTGGCGCTGGTGACATTGACCATCGCGGTCTCGCCATCGCCCGCGACATCGGTGTCGATCGCCGAGTGGAGCCATTGCGAGTTGAGCTGCTGGTTGGCGATGTACAGCCCGCCCGTGGTGGTGAGGTTGCCCGTGCCCACTCGCCACACGCGGGTGGCGCGCAGATCGTTGGTGTAGTTGTCGAGATTGCGGGCGCGGGTCTGCGCCATATAGGAGAAGGCAAGCAGGCCGTTGTCGTTGATGAGTGCGCCCGCGGGGATCGGCTGGCCGGCGTTCGGCCCGGTCGCGTAGCTCACGGTCGCGCCGGCCCCGGCCTGCGACGTCGCCAGCCCGGCCACGGTGTTCACCGTCGAGGGGAAGACGCGCAGGAAATCGCCCGAATTGGCCGAGAAGCGGACCCGGTCGCTGACCGTCCAACCGGCAATGTCGGCCTGCGCCTCCAGCCCGATCGACTTGGACACCGCGTGCATCCCGCGGCTGAGCGGAAAGCGGGTCAGCTGGTTGTTGCCGTCCAGCGTCACCACCGACCCGACATAGGGCGACAGCAACGAATCCTTGCCGATGTCGAAATTGTCGAAATTGGAAATCACCGGCTTGTCGTTGGTCCCGGTGATGCGAATCGGATAGGGCGCGAAGGTTGGCGAGCGGTCGTCGAGCAGCTTGGCGTAGAGGCGGACATAACCGTTGTCGAACTGGCGGGTGACGTTCAGCTTGACCTGCCCGCCCTTGTAGCCGTCGAAGCCGATGTCGCGCGGGCCCTCGCCCTGCCGATAGAAACCACCGACGTGAAAGCGCCAGCCGCCGCCCAGCGGGCTGCCATAGTCGAAGTCGACGCGCTTCTCGTCGTAATCCAGCCCGCCCGTCACCTGGACGGCCCCGCCCGCAACGTCGCCTGTCTTGGAGATGAGGTTGATGAGACCACCGGGCGAGTCGGACGCGAAGGTCGACGCGGACCCGCCGCGGATCGTCTCCACAGCGGCCAGGTTGAAGTCGTTGCGCAGGAAGACGTCGGCGGCAACGTTGAAGATGTCGCCGAACTCGACGGCCGGCAGGCCGTCCTCCTGCAGCTGCACGTATTTGGACCCACCGGCGGCCAGCGGCAAGCCGCGCACCGTGTAGTTGGCGTTGCCCTCGCCCACCGCCGATTCGACGCGCAGGCCCGGCAGGGTGCGCAGGATGTCGGCCAGCGGACGCGGGCCGAGCTTCTCGATCTCGCTACCTTTCAGTGCACTGGTCGAAGTGGCGCTGTCGAGCCTGTCGCGACCCTTGGCCACGCCCGTCGAGAAGAGCTCCTTCTCTGGCATCTTGGCGTCGCCCTGCGGCTTGGCGGTTGCGGGCGGCATGTCCTCGGCCATCGCCGGAAAGGTCACAGCCGACAGGGCTGCGGTAAAAAGAAAAGCGGCTTTCATGTATCCCCCATCGAAGCAGACGGGGAAGGGTCACCGACTTGATGGCGACCACGACCTGCCCCGCATCGATGAGGCAATAAGGTCATGGTATAAATTAGGAGTGTATGGGATGTTAACTACTTCCTATACACAGGTTTACGATCGATAAAACCTTACCGAGCTGGCGATCACGCCAACATCTGTTCCGGACGGGAGCAATGCAGATGGACCCGATGGCGCGATGGTCGTCCAGAATAGCGGTAGGAAATACGCCGAGCCACGCTGGATCTGTTGTAGGCAGCACCGGCGACCTTGATGGGTGGTGTGGGAGCTTCGTGAAAAGCCATTCGGGGCGGATGGTGGTTGCGGTAGATCGCGCCGGTGCCGGAGCGCGGCCAAGGCGTTAACGATTGAGCGATCCGTGCCATTGCGGGACGGGACGGAATCGGCAACGGACGGGTAGTGCCTGATCGGCTATGCGCCCGGGCTATGACGGGCTGGACGGACAGGCTTGTATCGCGGCGGGTCGTTCGCGGCCTGACGCGCGCGTGGTTCGCCGTTGCGGCGGTCATGTTACTGGCGTTTGCGGGGGTGACCGCGCAAGGCGCGTGGCAGGCAATCGCGGCACAGATGCCGGCCGAAGAGCCTGCGAATGCTTCCACCGCCCACGTTTCGGACACGTCACCGGGGATCCCGGTCGCCGCGCCGGCACCCGCGCCGGGCGTGACAGGGACGATCGCGCTACCGATCCTGCCGGTGCCGGCGGTGCTCGCGACCGGGCTGATCCAGCCGGCGGCGCCTTTCACCTGGGGACGGGCGAGCGCGGCGGATCGCGGGCGGGCGCTGGAGTGCCTTGCCGCGGCGATCTGGTACGAGGCAGGGTCAGAGCCCGGTGCGGGGCAGCAGGCGGTGGCGCAGGTGGTGCTCAACCGGGTGCGGCATCCCGCCTTTCCCCACACCGTGTGCGGGGTGGTCTATCAGGGGTCGGAGCGGGCGGGGTGCCAATTCAGCTTCGCCTGCGACGGGGCGATGGGGCGCATCCCCTCGCGCAGCGGTTGGGCGCGGGCAGCGGCGGTAGCGGCGATGGCGCTGAGCGGACGGGTGTACGCGCCGGTCGGGTTGGCGACGCATTACCACACTTATGCCGTCACCCCCGCCTGGAACCGGGCGCTGGTGATGACCGACGTGGTGGGGGCACATTTTTTTCACCGGTGGAAGGGGTGGTGGGGAACGCCCGCCGCCTTCAACGCGCGCTATGCGGGCGGCGAGCCCCTGTCGGGGCCGCATCCGGCTGCATCAGTCGCGACGGTAGCGGCGATCGGAGACGTACCGCCCCTGCCCCGCCCTACGACAGAACCGGTGAGCGTCCGGCCGGCCTATGTCGACAGCGGGCGGACGACGGTGATGGCGGCGGCGGCCGATCCGTTACCGGGGTCGGGCGAGGTGCTCGACCGGTGGAAGGACTCGGGCACGCCGCTGCGCTGATCCCGCCCCCCGGTTGCCGGGGAGCGGGGCCGGACCGCATCAATAGCGGCGGTGCTGGCGGTCGTGCTTTTCGAAGCGGACCCGCGCGCTCAACGAATCGTAGCGGCGGTCGAGGTCGCGGCGCTCGGACGCGGACAGGCCGTTTGCGCGGTAGCGGTATTCAAGCTGGTTCAGCTGGCGAAACTCGGCGCGCAGCCGGCCGGCCTCGCGCCGGTCGAGCTGCCCCGACCGGATGCCCTGGTCGATGCGCGCGTCGACCGTCGCCTGGCGGCTGTTGATCGACTGCCAGCGCTGAGCCGAAGCAGCACCAGGAGTTGCGACAGCCAGCAGGCCGAGGGCGGCGGCGGCAAGGGACAAGGTCTTCATCACGCATACTCCCGAGTGGATGGCGGCCGTTCACCGGCCGTGGGAGAGATATGGCACTGCCCTGTCGCGGAGGTTTGCCCGGACCGGCGCAAAACTGTCGCCGGGTGTCGCGGCGCGGCGGGGTTCGTTCAGCCGGGCAGCCAGCTGGTGTCGATCACGCCATAGCGATCGACGAACCCGGTCATGTCGAGCAGTCGCGCCTCGTCAAGGATCTTCATCCGCCGGCCGGTGCGCGCGATCAGGCCCTGGCGCTCCATCTCGCCAAGCGTGCGGCTGACATGAACCTTGGTCAGGCCAACCGCGTCGCCGATATCTTGCTGGGTCAGCGGCAGGTCGAAGCTGTCGATCACTCCGCCCGCCGTCACCCGAAGGCGCGCGCGGATATCGAGCAGCAGCATCGCCAGCCGCTCCATCGCCCCCATCCGGCCGATGGAAGTCAGCCGGTCGCCCATCGCGACATATTCCGCTGCCGCCACCGCATAGAGCAGCGCGGCGAGGCGCGGCTGCTGCTTGAAGATGCGGCCGAGATTGGGCTTGGACAGTTCGGAGACGATGCAGTCGCTGACCGCGGTCAACGTGTTCGCCGACCAGTCCCACGCGATCGACGAGATGCCCATCAGGTCGCCGGCATAGTGGAAGCGGGTGATCTGGCGCGCGCCGCCGGGCAGCGTCGTCGACGCGTGGAACCAGCCCTGCTGGATGATCCACAGGGTGGTGCCGGTCTGGTCCTGCTCGATCAGCCGCTCGCCGGCGGGAATGCGGCGTTCGCGCCGTTCGGCCCAGTCGAGCGTGTCGCACTCGTCCGGGGTGAGCGGCAGGTAGCGTTCGAGCCGGGTAACAAGCGCGCTGCGCCGGGTGGCCAAGGCAATCCTCTCCGTGCGTGTGTGGTGCATCCGTAACGAAGCCGGGGCGCGGCGGGAAGTCCCCCTGCGTGGCCCGTGACGGGACGGATGCCACGCATTCACCGCTCGTGCTGAGCTTGTCGAAGCACCGCTCTTTCTCTTCGGGCCGGGCGTAAGAAGAAGAACGGCACTTCGACCAGCTCAGTGCCAACGGATGAGGAAGCGATCCGTGGTTCAGTTCGGGCGCGTCCTGCGCTAAGGGCCCGCCCATCATGTTGACCCTGAACGGCATCACCGTGCGCCTGGGCGGCCGCACGATCCTGGACCGCGCCTCGGCGGCGCTTCCCCCCGGCAGCCGCGTCGGGCTGATCGGGCGCAACGGCGCGGGCAAGTCGACGCTGGTGCGCGTGGTCGCGGGGATGCTCGATCCCGACGAGGGCGCCGCCGAGCGGCCGCGTGGCAGCCGGCTGGGCTATATCGCGCAGGAAGCGCCGGCGGGTAGCGAGACGCCCTTCGACACGGTGCTTGCGGCCGATGTCGAGCGGGCGAGCCTGCTCGCGGAATCGGAAGGCTGCGAGGACATGGACCGGCTCGGCGACATCCACGAACGGCTGATGGCGATCGACGCGCATGCCGCGCCGGCGCGCGCGGGACGCATCCTCAAGGGGCTCGGCTTCGACGAGGACATGCAGGCACGCGCGCTCGACAGCTTTTCGGGCGGGTGGCGGATGCGGGTGGCGCTGGCGGCGCTGCTGTTCTCGCAGCCCGACATCCTGCTGCTCGACGAGCCGTCGAACCACCTCGACCTCGAAGCGGTGATGTGGCTCGAGGACTTCCTGCGCTCGTACCGCGCGACCATCGTGGTGGTCAGCCACGAGCGCGACTTCCTCAACAACGTCGTCGACCACATCCTGCACCTGTCGGGCGGCAAGCTGACGCTGTACCCCGGCGGCTACGACGCGTTCGAGCGGCAGCGGGCGGAGCGGATGGCGCAGCTTGCCGCGGCCAAGGCGAGCCAGGACGCGCAGCGGGCGAAGTTGCAGGACTATATCGCCCGCAACTCCGCCCGCGCGTCCACGGCCAAGCAGGCGCAGAGCCGGCAGAAGATGCTGGCGAAGATGCAGCCGATCGCCGAGCTGGCGAACGACCCCACGCTGTCCTTCGACTTCCCCGATCCCGCCGAGCTGAAGCCGCCGCTCATCACCCTCGACATGGCGAGCGTGGGCTATGCCGAGACGCCGATCCTGAACCGGCTCAATCTGCGCATCGATCCCGACGATCGCGTCGCGCTGCTCGGGCGCAACGGCAACGGCAAGACGACCCTCGCCCGGCTGCTCGCGGCGCAGCTGGTGCCGATGGACGGCGACATGGCGGCGTCGGGCAAGATGCGGGTCGGCTATTTCACCCAGTATCAGGTCGAGGAGCTGGATGCGTCGGACACTCCGCTCGCGCACATGACGCGGGTGATGAAGGGAGCGACCCCGGCGGCGGTACGCGCGCAGCTGGGGCGGTTCGGCTTTTCCGGCGACCGTGCGACCGGGCAGGTCGGCAAGATGTCGGGGGGCGAGAAGGCGCGCCTCGCGCTGGCGCTGATCACGCGGGACGCGCCGCACCTGCTGATCCTCGACGAGCCGACCAACCACCTCGACGTCGACGCGCGCGAGGCGCTGGTGCAGGCGCTCAACAGCTATACCGGCGCGGTGGTGGTGGTGAGCCACGACCGCCACATGCTGGAGATGACCGCCGACCGGCTGGTGCTGGTGGATCAGGGCACCGCGCGCGAGTTCGACGGGTCGCTCGATGATTACATCGCCTTCGTACTGGCGGGGGACGCCAAGGAGGGCGGCAAGCCGGCCAAGAAGGACAAGAAGGAAGAACGCCGGCTCGCCGCCGAACGGGTCGAAGCGGACAAGGCGCTGCGCAAGCGCGCGCGCGACGCGGAGGTGGAGACCGCCAAGCTGTCCGCGGAGCTCAGCACGATCGACCGGGCGATGTTCGACCCCGCGTCCGCCGCGCCGCCGCTGGCGAAGTTGACCATGACCGAGCTGATGAAGCGCCGCTCCGACCTCGCCGACCGAGTCGCGGCGGCGGAGGCGCGCTGGCTGGCGGCGAGCGAGGCGTTGGAGGCGGCGTGAACCGGTGACTTGACGAGTTGGAAAGTGAGTGTCACTTTCCAACTCGGAAAGCGGCGCTGTGCCGCTCGAACGGGGTCATCGTCATGCTCGCCACCCTCTGGCTGATCGTCCTGCTGATCGGGCTCGCGCTCGCGACGCGGCGCGACCAGCGATCCTATGCCGCGTTCAAGGGCTTGACCGACACCATCGATCGGACCCGCGCGTTTCACCGGTGGACGATGCAGAGCTTCGTCATGCTGGTCGGGGCGTCGTTGGTGACGGCGTGGGTGCTGGGGGTGCGGCTGCCGATCACCGCCCTGCCCGCCGCATTCCAGCCGCTGGCCGACGGGTTGAAGGACGGCGCGGCGCATCGGGATGACGGCCAAGGGACGCTGGGCATGATGTTCGGGGTGGCGGCGGGGGTTTCGCTCGGCGTCGGGGTGCAGGTATGGCGGATGCGACGCGCGCTGGCGGCGATGATCGGCGATGTCGAGGCATTGATCCCGCGGGGGGGGCGCGAGCGGATCGCAGCGGTCCCGCTGTGCCTCAACGCGGGGTTCAGCGAGGAGCTGTTCTTCCGGCTGGCGCTGCCGCTGCTGATCGCGCGGGTGACGGGATCGGTGCCGGCGGGAATGGCGGCTGCGGCGGTCGTGTTCGGGCTGATGCACGCCTATCAGGGGTGGAAGGGGGTGCTCGGCACGACGCTGCTCGGGGTGCTGCTGACGACCGTCTACCTCAACAGCGGGTCGTTGGTGCGGCCGATGGTGGCGCATGCGATGCTTGACCTGCTGGCGCTGATCGTGCGGCCCTGGGTGGCGACACAGCTGGCGGGGTGGCTGGATCGACGTGGCGGGCGAGCGGTCGCGGAGGCAGCACGATGACCGCGCTCGACCCACAGGACGCGCTGGCGCTGGTGCGGCGGACGCGGGCGGGGCTGGCGAGCCATGCCGCGCCCCCGCGCTGGTACGCGCCGGTCTATGGCCTGGGCTGTGGCGCGATGGTGGCGGCGCACGCCCTGCCCCGGCCATGGACGTGGGTTGCGGTGGTCGCGGCATTCGCGCTGGTGCTGGCGATCTATGGCTGGTGGCGGCGGAGCAGCGGCATCGGGGTGCAGGGGTTCCGCCGCGGGCGGACGCTGCCGGTGACGCTCGCGTTCGGGGCGGTGTTCGTGGCGGGAGACGTCGCTGCAATCATCCTGCGCTACGACCATGGCCTACGCTGGCCGGCGGTGCTGGCGGGGGTGGTCGTCGCGCTGGCGGGGACCTGGGCAAGCCGAGCGTGGGACCGCGTCTGGATCGCCGAGATGAGGCGGCTGTGAGCAGTGGGGCGGGGCTCGACCCGGTGATCCATGCGCCGGTGCGGCTTCAGATCTGCGCGATCCTGTCCGCGACCGACGAGGCGGAGTTCGCGCTGATCCGGCGCGAGATTGCGGTCAGCGAATCGGTGCTGTCGAAGCACGCCCGCCAACTCGAGGAGGCGGGGTACCTGTCGATCCGCAAGGCGGTGCTCGACACGCGGCAGCGGACGTGGCTGGCGCTGACCGCGGCGGGCCGGCGCGCATTCGCCGCGCACGTGGCGGCGTTGATGGCGCTGGTCGGGCCGGCTAGCTAGTCGGCGTCGGTGTCGGCGGGGCGCTCGAACCACGCCTCGACCGGGCCGGTCAGCTTGATCGTGAGCGGGCGGCCGTTGCGGTCGACCTTCTTGCCCAGCGCCACGCGGATCCAGCTTTCGGACATCGAGTATTCCTCGACGTCGCGCCGCTCGGCACCCTTGAAGCGGATGCCGACGCCGCGACCGAGCAGATCCGCGTCGAAGAACGGACTGTCGGGATTGGTCGAAAGGCGGTCGGGCGGGGTGTCGGTCATGGCTCGCGCCCGTAGCGTCGCCTGGCCCTCGCGCCAACCGAAAAGCGGCGCGGGATGAGCTCCCGCGCCGCCGTCGTTCAATAGCCGTAGTAGCCGCGATACCCGTAGTCACCGTAGTAGCGGGGTGGCGGGGCGTAGTAGCGCGGCTCGTAGTATTCGCGATACACCACCCGAGGGGGCGGAGGCGGGGCGTAGTAATAGCCGCGCGAGCGGGGCGGTGGGCCGTAGTAATAGCCGTCGTCGTAGTAATAGCGGTTGCGGTTGCCCGACGCGATCGCCGCGCCGACGCCCAGCCCGACGATGCCGCCCAGGATCGCGCCGGTCGCGACGCCACCCCCGCCGCGATGGTAGCGGCGATAGCGTTGCGCGTCGGCGGGCGCCGCCGCGGTCAGCGCGGTCGCCGCGAGCGCCACGCCCAGTCCTGCCTTCTTCAACAGCCCGTTCATTCGAACCTCCTGAAACAGATACGCTAGGGTTCGCACGGGGAAGGAACGCATCACCGCCGAGCCTGTTGCAATCCCTATGCTTTCCGCGCTGAATGGCGGCGGTACGGGGTCGTTATCGGGGGTTCAGCTATGGGTGGGTGGATCGTCAAGACCGAGCCGGACAGCTATGGCTGGGACGATCTGGTTCGCGACGGCGGCACCGAGTGGGACGGGGTGCGCAACCATGCCGCAGCCGGGCACTTGAAGCGCATGGCGGTGGGCGATCCGGTGCTGGTCTATCACAGCGGCGCGACCAGGGCGGCGGTGGGGATCGCGCGGGTGGCGCGGGCGGCGGGGCCGGATGGAGGCGAAGGCTGGGTGTCGGTGCGGATCGAGCCCGACCGGGCGCTCGCGCGGCCGGTGACGCTGGCGGCGATGAAGGCCGATGCGCGGCTGGGCGGGATGGCGATGCTGCGCCAGTCGCGGCTGTCGGTGTCGCCGGTGGGCGAGGCCGAATGGGCGGTGCTGCTGGAGATGGCAGCGGACTAACCGCTTGTTTGCCTTTGCGCGCTAGCGTCGGCCCATGGCCCCGCCCCCGCCCCGCCGGATCGCGCTGCTGATCCTGTCGAGCGCCGTGCTCGGCGGCACTGTGCTGGCGGTCGCGGCGGCCGTGCCGCGGGTGCGGGCGGCGGTCGCGAGCGCGTCCGTTCCGGAACAGCTGCCGCCGCTGAAGCCCGGGCGCGTGCCGCCGATCATGGTCCGCCGGGTCGCACCTGCGCCGGGCCCCTCGCCCGCCGAGGCGGCTTATGTCGTGCGGCGGGTGCTGACGCTGCCCGGCCCGTTCCGGCACGGCAACAGCTATTGGGACGAGAGCGGCGCGCCTGCGACCGGCGCGATCGTGGTGACGGTGGACCTGTCGGCGCAGGTGCTGTCGGTGTTCCGCGACGGGTACGAGATCGGCACCGCGGTGATCCTGTACGGGGCGGACGACAAGCCGACCCCGCTGGGCGTCTTCACCGTCACCCAGAAGGACGCGACCCACGTGTCCAACCTGTACGACGCGCCGATGCCGTTCATGCTGCGGCTGACCAACGACGGCGTGTCGGTCCACGGGGCCGACGTGGTCCGCGACCGGGCCACCCATGGCTGCGTCGGGGTGCCGACCGCATTTGCCAAGAAGCTGTTCGGGGTGGTCAAGCTGGGCGACCGGGTGATCGTGACCCGGGGCGAGCGGCTGGGGGTGGGACAGGCGGTCAAGGCGGCGGGGTGAGCCGCGAGTCGCCGGGGCGGGCGGGCCGGCGGGATCGCTCAAGTGGAGGAAGTGGAGGCGCTGGCGCGTGTTTGGCCGCCCCGCGCCCGCGAAGCCACCCGAACGCAACGGCGACGCGACGCCCATGCGACACGAACGCGACACCGCTGCGCCGCCGACGCGACGCGGCGCGACCAAGCGCAACGACAGGATCACACTCGCGCGACACTGACGCGCCGGCGACGCCCCGCCGTCGCGACCACGACGCGACGGCCATGCAACGGCCGAATCGGAGCCGGGGAAGCGTGACTGGTGTTCGAGGCGCGGCATCGGACGACGGTGACAGACGCGCGCCATGTAGGACAGACGTTTCGGCCGGGGCCGGCGAGCAGAGGGCATTGCAGAAGTTGGAGCCGACTCGGCCTGAAGCCTTCCTCTACTCAGGCGAGTTCGGGCAAGCCTTCACTGATCTTCGCCTTGACCCAGTTGAGCAGGATGAGGTCCCGGATGGCGTCGACCACAGCTTCGCGCTTCGGTTCCGCCTGCCAGGACGGTTTCCAGTCGAGCACATAGTCGAGGATGTGCCGCTCGGTGACGAGCGTTCCGGCCGCGCGGGCCTTGATGCGTCGGCAGGCGAAGATGATGGTGGCGACCTCCTCCGCCTGTTCCGTGCTCTTGATCCGGCTGAACAGATCTACCGTCTTGTCGACCTTGCGAGCGTGGATGGCGATCTCGGCGGCAAGCTTGCGGCGGTCCCGTTCATACTGATTGCTGACCTTAAAGGCGATCATCCGTCCGAGTTGCGCCTCCTGAAGCCAGTTGCGGTTGGCGAAATCATGCAGCGCCGCCTTCATGTCGCCCGAGAAGGGGCCGAAGTTGCCCTTGCCGAACTCGAAGCCGGTCGGGACGCCCATCTCGGTGAGAATGTAGGCGATCTTCTGCAAGATCGTGCGGCCGACCGGGTTGGCGTAGGGCTGGGCCTGTAGGGCACGCAGCACCTCCAGCAGCGCGATCCAGCTGGGATCGACCTTGGCCGCACGGACGCCACGACCGCCGAGGCTGAGCTGGGCGGGTGCCACCAGGAACTGGGGCGTCAGCTCGTTGCGGGGAGTGCCGTAGGGCGCGAACACGGTGACTTCCGCTGACGCGCCGTGCAGCTTGCGATGGATCAGCGGGCCGACTTCCGACCATTCGAGGCCGCCATTGCCGCAGCCCAGCGGTGGCATCGCCAAGCTGGTGATGCCCCATTCCTCCAGATGCGCGGCCAGATGATCCAGCCCCGCTTCGACATCGGCCAGTCGGGATGTCGAGCGCCAATGCCCCTTGGTCGGGAAGTTGACGATCCGAACGCCCGACAGGTCCGTGTACAGGTAGGGCTCGCCCAGCCGCACCTCGCCTCGCGAGCAGCGATCGACATAGTCGCGGACCATCGCCGGGAAGCGACGCTTGAACTCCAGCGCGACGCCCTTGCCCATGATACCGACGCAGTTGACCGTGTTCACCAGCGTCTGCGCGTCGCTGGCGAAAAGGTCGCCGATCAGGACCTTGAGCATGAGCAACCAGCCATCATAGGAAGAACATATGCGGAACAGACCTGGTCCGCAAGTTGGGTGTGATTGCCACAACCCGATCGCCGGCGGCAGCGTCCTTCACATAGGCCCCCCTCACCATGTCGGGCG